>Ga0099824_1002211_pt1 | contig 28418 bp, 18 predicted proteins | sample SiratrowhiteBW_FD_76837 | JGI IMG/M metagenome (GOLD analysis project Ga0099824, IMG submission 76837) | Root nodule microbial communities of legume samples collected from California, USA - Siratro white BW | ecosystem: Host-associated > Plants > Roots > Nodule | place: USA: California... | reverse complement strand
TATATATATCTTGTCGTGATTAGGAGAACTGAGTTTGATTTTTGCTTTTTGGGAGGTTCTTTCATATAATTGTTGTTGTGTATGGTTTTGTGATTAAAAAACAGCGAGCAAAATGATGAGTTTGAAGGTTTGAACCTATCCAAGGCGAAAGCATCGACTTTTCCTCGTGCGAAGGTATATTAATTTACTATTGTGGTCCTAAATTTTCTGTCATTTTATTAGGAAACTCAAAGGATATTGAATTGGTTATTCGTCAAGAACCTGATCTTTTATGAAACTGTCCTTGTTAAAAATATTACACTGAGCCTTTCCGATAACTGTTTATTTACTGTTTAAGATGAGTATCCCTCCTTTTTAGTGGACGTGTCAATTTTTTTGGCATGATTGATCTTAAGTTTGTTGTCTATACCAACAATTTTACGCCAGCCTCCTTTGATGTCTAATAAACCTAGATAGACAATGTTAGAAGAAGGAAGCTCTATGAAATGTCCTCACATCTAAAAATAATGAGTACTTCCACTATTTGTAGATCATGAATTTGTGTGAAGGGTGAATCTTGATGCATTGGTAAGATTGCCCCTTAGTGATTGCGTCATGGGTTGTATGGCCCACAGATTCAACCTATCCACTCGTCGGGATATAGGGGGAGCCTTGTTCACCGACCACAATATTTATATCGTATTAGAATAATGTTGGGGAGCCTTTTTCAATATCAGATAGTTCTTATGATTCCCAACTATTGATTTTTCCTTTGTTATTACGCATTAGTCATTGCCTTAATAAAATCTCAGAAATAGTTGTTGGGTGGAAATCGTACATATAAATATTTTGGTAATTTATAGCTTCATATCATACACTTCGTTAAGTTCTATTTGTTTCCATTGCACGTGACATTTCTTTTGGCGGAGAATGGAGGTGAAATCTTGTTTACTGTCCTAGATTCTGCATACTTGTTTTTAAGTGTTCAATCATGTCAAACAAATATTTTGCTAGTGTCTGATACATATTTGCTGAATTTTCAGAAACAGCGTACTTTGTTACCTGAAGAAGATCCAATGAAGGATCCCCAGCTTCAAGAATATGTGAAAAAGATGAATGCTTACTTTAAAGAGGTTGATGAATTTGAACTGGAGGTTGAATCTGGTGATGACTTGGATTAGGTGGTAGGATATGTAATGTAACTATAAATAGCAGCTTGAAATTTCTTTGTTTTGCTATGCTGTATAGTTGAGATATCGTGGTTTTCTCATGAAGTAACTAACTCACTGGAATCTCCATGACCAATATATAAATGTAAATAAACGTAAGTTCCTAATAATATTTTGTAATAGTCCAGTGGGAACCATCAAAGTTAATACCGGGCCCAACACACTATGTCTTAGAAAAATTTTCTGATTTCTCTTGTAAATTTCTTCTTGGAGTTTAGTATTATTCTTGTAATATTGTGATTTTACTACCTTGCTTTGTTTTACGCCGTTGATTCTTTTACAACCTTACCGGGCAAATGCAAAGAGAGACGAATTTTCTGAATAGGTTTCCAAAATGTTGTATATTTTGGTTCATGTAGATGTCATAAGTCTGCTGGTTATTTTAGCAGTGACGATGAGATAGTTCTGAGGGAAATATGAATGTATGATACACATAATATACACACGCGTGTATAAAACTAGGTAGTTTATTGATGATAAGCCAGGTTGCTTGATGGTGCGAGGATCAAGTTATTTGACAATTTTGGAACAGGGAAATTGAATTTATATTGAAAGCATCACTTGCTAACTTTTAATTGACTTTCCCACAATTGATTCTGATCTGTCCCTTGATGTTGCTCATTTCGGCCATTCCCTTGGAAAAGTCTTCAAAGAATGCAGCAGTATTGGCAGCGTATTTTCTAACCAGATTGTCAGTAGTTGAACTGCCATTGAACAGCTCCTGATTGTAGAAGGGCTTTTCTCCTCACCAAATTCTGGAAGTATAGATTATCGAAACGGGTTGGAGTTTGGTGGTCAAGGGGTTCCAGTGTATTGTCACTTCCACTTCTTGGACATTTGCTTTGCAGGAACTTCCGGTAAGAGGGATCAACGTTGGAGTCATTGTAGATATGTGCTCGGAAGTTTTTGCATTGAGCCAGGCCAATGGTATGTGCCCCCGTTATTCAAAGTTGCTGTTATTTAGTTCTAACAGTTAGTGAACATGGCAAGTAAAACTTGATTTAGGATCCTCACATTTCTTTAGTACGACAGTGTTCTTACAGAGAACACACAATTCAGTGCAGGAAATGGGCAGTATTATACAGGAGAATATTTTTTTTTTAAATAAAATAAGTATATTATATTCTTCAGAAAGAAAACATTGAGTTGACCAAATTTACCAAAATCGTTTTCCAAGCACAAGTTTGGAACATTAGAGTGGTCATTCTTTTGGTCATAAATAGGGGAGCAAAACTCATTTTAGGTATTAAATAGACAGGGCAACACTCTTAATTAACACTGGAAATTGCATTCCAATTCTGCAATAACCAGGAAAAGGCCATATTTAATGTTGAAATAGAAGATTTTTATTACATTATTTAAGAAATTATCTGAAAAGTAAGAAATAATAATTTGGTTCTAATCATACCTCAATGGAAAGCAGACGAGTAAACAATGAGTTTGTACAAATTACATGAACGCAATAAATTTTTAATCTTTTTGTTTAATTTCGTTAGGAAAAAGTGAGCTTTTGGTTATGGCAGGATAAAGCATATTATAATAATTATGTAAGCTTCTTTTTGAAAAAAAATGAAAATATGAAAAATATTGCAGTATTTCTCTTAAAAGTTAGAAGTATCTACTTCTGAAAACAATCTGAAAAGGCCGAATCACAGAATTACTTTCTTTAATAATTCAAACATTGGAAACATGATTATTTAATTTTTCATTACTGATTGAAGACATCTAATAAATCATTACAGCACCTGAAAGAGCCACCAAGTCTGTAACAGAGAGGCCTTGATTAGCAAAATTGCTTGTGAGAGCAGTTATACTGAGGAAAGGCCCAGGAATGCTATTATTAGCATCACTTCTGCTTGCTGTTATAGAATCTCTTCTCCCCAACCCCACTTCCCAAGAAGGTCCTCCTAACTGCAAAACTTCTATCTGTTCAATTTCCATAATAATTCATAACTCTTTAATAAAAATAGAATATTGGAAATATAAATGTATCTATTACATAAACTACAGAATCTCTAGCTGCCAGAGCTAGAATATCAGCACAAGACACCACTCTGGGGCACTCTTTCTCTGCACTGCCCTTAATATCATTTATCACATTGAACCCTCTAGCTGATTGGTCGTTTGCTGCTGCTGTTTTCTCTCCAACCAAGTTGCTAGTATCATCCAACAGTATTGATGCATCACAACCCTGAACATCACAATGTTATAGTAAAGCCAATTTGAAAAAACTTATCAGATATAGTTCTAAATCATGACTCATTTATGGTCTACTCAATTTTTAGTACACATACTTCATACAAAGATTGTTAAGACCTCCTTCTGCATATTATTTATAGCTGAAAATAATTACCAACATTGTAAAGATACTGAGTACACTCTCCTGAATCCTGAGTGCACACAACTATATATACTTACGTTTACAAAGCAGTCATGCGTGGTTCTTTTCGAATGGCTTCAGCCACTCCTTTCTTCACTATGGTTAACAAGTTTGGGCAAGTGCATGAGTAAAAGTCTGTACACAGGTCTGCAGCAGAAGCTGTAGTAGTTGGAGCTTTCATACAGGAGCATACCAAATAATTGCTGCTTTCTCTTATTCAGGGTTTGTCCAAATTATCTTGTTCAATGAATAAATTGTTTATGTGTAAAGGTCTATCCGTATTGTCAGGTAGTGTTTGATATACTCGTATCTACAATTGCATGCTGTCATATCTGCAGAAAAAATATTTTGAAGAAACTTGTCTATATCATTCTTGAACATAAGCAAATCTTTTGAAACGTTTTTATATTAAAAATTTTAAATATAAGGTAATTGTATATTTATCTACCATTTTTAATATTAAATATATTGATTTACACAAAAGTCAAATCTGTTAATAGAAATTATCAATGCTGTAGGAGACAAATTTATGAGATAAAAATTTGAAATAGCTGACACATTTAAAAGCATTTGTAATTAACAACAATTACAGAAATATTTTATGAGACATAAGTATGGTAATTCATAAAGTGCAGTCTATAAGTAGATTGAAAATAATTTTTCATCCAATTAATTAAGACACCTTATTGTAAATATGTTTCTAAATAATTATCATAATTATTAAATTAAAGCTTAATTATAAGTTGTATTATTTAATCAAGTTAAACTAGAGTCTTGAAATATGATTTCACTCGTTCAACTGCTGTTAAATACAATTAGTATGATTTATATTTTCTCAGTTGATTAGTTTACTTAAGGGTATGCTAAGTTTATGTAAAAGGTTGAATATTGACAAAAGATCACTAAAAAAATTAGTGGATTAAGTTTTGAATTTAATTGAGGTTTTGAGTTTTAAGGTGCAAAGTTTTGAATTTAATTGAGGTTTTGAGTTTTAAGGCGCAGCATTCTCATTACAAAAGTCAAAAATAGGTTAAAATAGAGTGAAATACTACTTATTACAAACATATATGACTATACACACATTAAGGAAAGAACTTATAAACATTTGAAAAATAAAAGATTTGAACAATATAAGACTTAGAACATGTTATACTTATTTTAGTCTCACATTTTTTATACTAGTAAATGTGAGAAACTCTTAAGTCTATAAATAAAAATCTATTCCTACTTTTTTATTTTTTTTTTTGAAATTGAATTTAAATCTATCTATACATTTTACTTGTCTTCTTATTTTTTCAAATTACTTAATTTGAAAGTAATCTTCTCTAATAAATATTTCATCAAATGTGACATGAAGTTTTAAATAAGTTAAGTTGAATTTTAAAAAATGTAAGATTGAATTTAATAAATACATAACTTTAAGTTTATGAAGTTGTATATATACATGAATTTTAAAAATATAGTATTGTATGTAATTTTAGCATTATATATTATTTATTTAAAGTGAGATTTTTATTAAATTAAATTTATCTAAACGACAATACTCTAAAATGATATGTGTCATCATTGTGGGAAGGGAAAAATCGTGTCATCTTATTATAAGAAAACTCTTAGAAGATTTATGTGCTTTGATTGGAGATTGCAAAAAGAAGAATTTTACTTTAATTTTTTTCATTTTTGTATAGAAGTACTTGACAACCTATTTACTTCGATTTTTAGTATTTTTTTTGTTAGACATTCTACTATATTTCTCTTCTTTTACTATTTAAAAATACATGTTTTTTTGAATGCAAGAGTCCAAATTGAAGGGCATGTTATGAAAAAAATAGTTCCATTTAATTCAAGATTTAAAACTGAAATAAGCAGGTATTAAAGTTGCAAATTAAAATTTTAAGATATATAACACAATTAGAGTATGCTAACAATACATAAAATACCATTATTCAATCGCATATAAAATAAGAATGTTGACTTTGTAGTAATTCTTTTATAAAAACTATATATAAAGTGGTTTTTAAAACCATATTTAAAGTATATATTAATAAATAGTTAATATGAAAATTAAGAATAAATTTAATACAATTTTTAATGTATTGGTGATATAAATATTTATATTATTAATTGATAAAAAAATACTAAATATAACTTTAAAGTAATTGTTACACAAGTTAATGCTATATTTATATAGTATTTCACAATAAAAATTGTTATAGTATTCTACACGTATAATATATTTAAACTCAATTATTAAGATAAATTGTCCAATCTAAGATTTTTTATATATAATTAAAATTTTATAATATATTATTACAATTTTAGAATATTTTTTTTAAAGAAATTATTGTACATTAGACCGGAAATTCAAATCAAACAAACTGTTTTTTAATAAATTTTAATAATATATTATACGTGTAATATAACTAAAAATTATTACACGTATAATATATTATTAAAATTTTAGAATATTTAAAAAAAATTATTGTACATTAGACCGAAAATTCAAATCAAACGAACTCTTTTTTTTTTCGAGATTAAAAAAATATTTTCTCAAAATTAAAGTAAACTAGTTCTAACAATTTTGAAAGGTTGGATTTCTATTTTCTTTTAAAATCAAATTTAATCGATGTAAGATTAATGAGTGATATAAAAAATCAATTTTTGTTACATACGGTGAATATTCTATATCTATATATTATGATGATAAAAAATATTTATGCATAAGATTCTAATATTTTATTTGGTTGAGAAAGGAGAAAGATGGAAAAAAATAAATAATGTGATTTGTTTGATTCAATGAAAAAATAGAAAAAATTAAAAAGTGAAGTCGTTTTATTATTGATATACTTCTACTTGTTTTTTCTATCTGTTTTTTATTAAATCAATAAAATTATAATTAAAAAATATGCATTTTTACTTTGCTAAATATTTTTTTAATTTCTTTTTCTGATTTTCTTTTCTACTTGCTTCTTTTTACCATCTATAAATAAATGGTTTAATCTGCTTTTATCAAAATCAATAATTTACGAGTGCAATTATTGCATAGTTGCAGTGATAAATTTAACGGTTTAGATAGTCCAAAAGTGTGTACCATAATTGTTCACCTTTTCTGTGCATGGATTGGATTGGCCGAGTAAGGTTCAATCAATGGTATTGTTTTCACAAAATAAATTATACACCTTTTTACTTTTATAAATGATAATGAACTAACGTAAATTTATTTAGTAGAGATATGAAAAAAAAATACATTAATGCGATAATAAGAATTTTTTTGTGCGAGTAAAAAAAAAACACTCTTTCTCAATGCATTATATTAAAAATATATTTTTAAAATTGAAATTGAACAAGCACTGAATTCCGATTTGAGAAATATAATAGTAGGATTGAATTCACATTAATCTAAATCACCTTAAAAAATAAATTTCTTTGAGTAACAATGGTGCAAATTTATTTATTTTATTTTATTACGATATTTTATACAATGATTAACATTTGTTATTTTTCTTAATATAAGTAATACTTTTTTCTGAGTCTCTTTCATAGATAAGATTTGTCTTTGCTGTTGCGCAAGAAAAGTAGCTTTCTCATATTTTCAATTTCACTAAATGACAGGAAAACAAAAAACATACAAGGTATGCCTATAAAAGTTTCCTAAACCTAAGTTTAGACCAACTTTCTTTTTGTAATTTGAGTGTATGACGTAACATTTTGGAATATTAGAATCAATATTATTATTTTTGTAAAATTATTTATATTTAAGTGATATAGTTTTTAGCAATATGAAGTTCGTATTAGTTTTAGAGTCATATCTACATCATTTTTTTACCTGTATTAGTCTTATAAGTTGTTTTTATTATTAGTTTCCGTATTATTTCTTCCGTATCTACTCTCGGTGTTAAATCTACTATTGATTTCACATTTATTTTGGATGTTCACATTTATTTTGGATGTTGTATCTACTCTCACTCTCACTACCATCATTTCTTCCATTGAATCTAACTATGGCGTATACACTCATAGTATATTATTGATTAGTATGGCTACGAGAGTACCAAGATTTTTATAACTATTCTGAATCCAACATTAATGTTGTGATATTCCTATTATAGGTATATTATTGATTGGTATGGCTATGAGAGTACCAAAATTGAATACTATCAAGAAATGAACTTGAAGCCTAACTCAACCTTATAAAATTGGGCTTATAAAGTAAGGTTTGTACCCACTTTATAAACTATTGAAATGCCTCATTTCTAGTCGATGCGTGATCTCCAACACCTCCCTCGTTGAGACTCTTCAACTCGAGCGTGGAACTTATATATAAAGGTAGGCCGATAATAACTCGATAGCGGGTGGTCGATAGGTCCAATAACCTTGTTAGGATATCTTCTTATATCATATTATGAAAATAAAGAAATGAACAAAGAATGAGAGTGAAAATGAACAAATTGTATCAAGTATGACTATTTTTTATCTTTTTTTTGTAAAATTTAACTAGTTACTTTAATAATTTATATATATATATATATATATATATATATATATATATATATATATATTCTATTGTGTAAGGTGTTATTATAAGGAAATTGTAATAAATTTTGTCTCTTAGTGTATGTAAACTTTAATTTCAATTGAGATTGTTGTCATATTAACTTATACATTATTGTTATAAGGTCGAGTAAACCTTTTCTAAAATCACGTACTTTGTGTTAATTAATTTTTTAATCTGAAAGTCTTGTTTATCAATCTTAGAGATAAAAATACTTTAAAAGAGAGTTGTTTCATTACTATAAAACCTATATTATATATTATATATTATATAGTCTTAATAAAATATTTTTAATCTTAATAAGTTTGGTCTTCTCTCCACATTTTTTTTCTCAAATCATTATTTTCTGTATTCATGTGTTTTTTATAATTGAAGCTTTTTATTACTACATTTTCTCTTGTGTCTTTCTTTTCTTACTTGTGATGTTGTCTTTATCTTCAGTCGTCCACTTTTTTAAAATGTAGATTTTACAACTCAACACAATAATAAAAGGTGTTGTTCTTAACTATTAAAGGGTTAAATACTGTTAACGGTACTCCTCCGCTCATGCACCACTCATCCTGATGGTCCTCTAGCAGCAACGCTCCTTCATTCCTTAACTTATTCTGATGGTACCTTGACGCTCTTTACCTTTTTTTTATGGAGTTCCACGGTTTACTGGGTCAAAATCTTAGACACTAACAATATTCTATCGTTTATTATAAAAATGTCTAATATTTCATTATTTTTGTAACTCTGTTTTGAACCTAATATACTATATTTTTTATGTATTTTTTTTGTGTTTTTTTTCTTCTTATAATAACTTATTACAGATGCATGAATTTGACCTGAAATGTATTGTATTCTAGTTTTAAAATAATCATATCAAAGGATAATTCTCATATTTTAAAGAAATTATACAGTATATGTGGTAATTTGTATAATGCAGAAACAATTGCCAAGTCCAAAACCTGTGTGGTCGTGTGGACCACTTTCTAATGTGATAGCTTAATGACCATTAGTATCGTACTATTAATTAGCGGCGTAATTTCATCTAAACTATAAATTATTAGATATCCTAGCGAACTTGTCCCATTTAATTGAAGAATAAGAACCGATATACCGTATTTCCTAGATATTTCCAACTTTATAAAAAAAATAATTAATCTGCTTGAATATTTTACGTGTTCATGACTAGATTATCAGAATCACTATATTTATATATAGAATTTATTGGAAACGTAGCCGAGTTGTCGAATTATATATAATACACAACATGTATTTAACATAATTAACTAGATCGTGACAAAGTCTTGAGTTACCCGAATATGTATCTTACATATATCAATGACACTAACTGTGCTGTGAAATCCATATCAATATCGTGTTCCATGTTTGTATTAGAGTTGTAGTTTGATAGGTAACTAATTATTAAGTACCAAGAGTTGACTCCTTATACAAAAGAGGAAGACATTTTTTCAGTTCAATTTTGTTGTGTTATAAATTTAAATGTTTAATTTATTTCCTTGTTTTATTCATCTGTTTAGTGTGTAATTAATTAACATTATTATAAAAACGTTATGCTTATACAGCATTTTTACTTTTAAATATTCTTGAGTAATTGAAAATTCTCTATCATTAAATACCAACTTTTTTCACGCACAATTTTCCAATCATCTTCTATAACTTATCTTCACTTATTTGTTTAGACATCTCTTATTTTTTTAATGAAATTAGGATTATTGGAGTTACATATTCAAATGATAAACAATAAAAAATTTACACGACCATCATTTCATTGAAATTCATTAAATTTTCAACTTATATTTTCTTTAATTTTGAAAAACAAATGATCATTTTATTGAATATTTTCAATTATTATAAATAAAATAAACCACTACATTAAAATATAAAAAGATATTTTAAAAAAATAATGAAACAAAAAAATAAATTTTTGAAATGAATTGTATATATATTAAATACTATGTGCTTTTCTCTTACATGTAGATGAAAAACGATACCAATTAAAAATAATAATTATTATAATAACCATTTTTAATGAAGGGTTTACCACTAAGGTGAACGAGAGAAACGTGTACGTTTGTGATTGGGCTCTGATTTTCACTTGGATTCCACTGATTTGATTTTCATTTCCATTTCGAAGGTCTTCTCCACTCTTGCTGGTATCAGTGCTCAACCATGGAGCGCGCGGTGGATCCTTCTCGAAGGTTCATGAAGGACGTGAAGCGTGTGATCATCAAGGTTGGCACCGCGGTGGTCACTCGTGAAGAAGGAAGGTTAGCGGTTGGAAGATTAGGAGCTCTGTGCGAGCAGATTAAGCAACTCAACTCTCTCGGATACGACATTATACTCGTCTCTTCTGGTGCCGTCGGTATTGGCCGCCAACGACTCCGTTTCCGCAAATTAATCAACAGCAGCTTCGCTGACCTTCAGAAACCCCAACTCGAACTCGACGGCAAGGCCTGCGCCGCCGTTGGACAGAACAGTCTCATGGCTCTCTACGATACGCTGTTCACTCAGGTAAGTACATATTTGTAATTACTATTGCTTTCATAAGTAGTTTAGTTTAGATTCAGTTTTGTGGATATTGATTTCGATTTAGAATTACAGTATTACATTGGCAATATTTTGCATTTTGCGTAAAAGACCTTGTGTGTGAGAGAAACTGAGATTTATTCCGAGAATAACAGTAAAATCGTTTAAGCTACTGCATCTAACTTTTGTGCTACATTCATTTTCCTGAACTGCATGCGCGGTGATTTTAATTTTCATTTCGCGGTTTCAGCTCGATGTGACTTCGGCTCAGCTTCTTGTGACGGATAACGATTTCCGAGATAAGGATTTCAGGAAGCAGCTTACTGAGACCGTGAAATCGCTGTTGGCGTTGAAGGTTATTCCGGTGTTCAATGAGAACGATGCTGTCAGTACTAGGAAGGCTCCGTATGAGGTTTGTTGACGGCAATACTTAATTTGTTTGTGGAACAGATAAAAGAGTTTATATTTGTTCTTCCTAGGTGGCATGATATGATCGAGGTTCAACGAAATATACCTAGGTCCGATTCGGAAAATTTTCTGTTACTTGTAGGAAAAGAAAATAAGGAGCTGACTTTCGTAAGTTAAAATTGACTTAAACACACTTCAATGGACTCTTATTTAACTTCTTCAAAATTTGATTTTAATTTGTATACATAAACAAATTTTAACACATGAGAGCCGATTATCCTTTTGGTTTCTTCTCCTATGAGTATTTATATTGAGTTGTTTATTCAAACAAGACGTTAATGTTGGGCTAGACTTAAATGTCCGTTCTGTATCCAAAGTTTAATTACTTTTTTATAGTATCATCAAGTAATAAATACACTATTAAATGTAGCTATAATTGTGCAATGTAGTTAATCATCTATGAAATGAGAGTTTTTAGTTAGATAAGATTATTTTATCATGGGAATAGGTGATCTGAATTAAATTTTTAGACTTGTGTATTACATGAGAGGGAGAGAATAACAACTTTATGTAGGAAATTAAACTCGTTTTTTTTCTTCCTTGGCCACAATTTTACTTGTTTGTTTGGAGGTCAGAAATTTTACATGTTTCATGTCCGCATGAAAGTTTTGAAGTCTGCTACCTCAAATGATTGCTTTATTCTTTTAATTTCTATCTAGTTAAGTACATTAAGTGTTACTAGCCCATTTTTTTGTGCAGGATTCTTCTGGTATATTTTGGGATAATGATAGTTTATCTGCTTTATTAGCCTTGGAGTTACAAGCCGATCTCCTTGTTTTGTTGAGTGATGTAGAAGGTCTTTATAGTGGCCCTCCAAGTGACCCACAATCAAAGCTTATTCATACATATAACAAGGAAAAACATCAGAATGAAATTACTTTTGGTGACAAGTCTAGAGTGGGAAGAGGTGGAATGACTGCCAAAGTAAAAGCTGCAGTTCATGCAGCTGAAGCTGGCATTCCTGTTGTTATTACCAGGTTCACTATTACACAATATTGCTAAGTATTATTACACTAAATTGCTGCAAAAGATTATTACTTCAAAGAATTTTGAATCAGTGCCGTTTTCAATTAGAAATAGGTTAGTTATATCTTGACATCTAAACATACTGTTTCATTGAACCACAAGCGGTTTGGGAATGGAAAATTGATTAAATGGCTTCCACTTGTCTGTTTCTTTACTCCTTATCCTTTCAATTTCTTCTTAATGTCCTTTTGTCCACCACATGTTTTGAGTTTGCAAACTCTAAATGAAATGCATGCCCACATAGAGAATGAAAAATCACTTGTGAGATCCCTCCTTTACTTTTTCATTTGTTGTTCTGCCCCAAGAAAACTATGAGATCAAAGTGTGTTATTAGTAAACTTGCTATATAGATAATTTTCTATGCAAGTTGGTTTGTCCCTGTTTAATTCTATCACATTTTTTCTCCTTACAGTGGTTTTGCAGCTGAGAATATCATTAATGTTCTCCAAGGACAACGTATAGGAACTCTCTTCCATAAAGATGCACATGAGTGGGCCCAAGTAAAAGAGGTTGATGCACGTGAGATGGCAGTTGCAGCCAGGGAATGTTCCAGAAGGCTCCAGGTATCTTTTCTATCTACAATTTTATAAAATGTGATAGATCATGGATATTACTGGGATGTTAGTGAAATGATTCTAATGTTTTAGTTTCACTTGGTAGGCCTTATCTTCAGAGGAAAGGAAACAAATTTTACTTAAAATAGCTGATGCCCTGGAAGCAAATGAAAAAATAATCAGGATTGAAAACGAAGCTGATGTTACTACTGCACAAGAAGCAGGATATGAAAAATCCTTGGTGGCTAGGCTAGCTTTAAAACCTGGGAAGGCAAGAAAGTCTCTTCTAGAATAAATTATCCATATTTTAACAAACTGAATTATGATGATAAACTATGATAACTGACAGATTGCAAGTCTCGCTAACAACATGCGAATTATTGCCAATATGGAAGATCCAATTGGTCGAGTATTAAAACGAACTGAGGTAATGGGAAGTTGATTTGGAAATGTATATTTTAGATCATAGTAATATTAGATAAGGTAAAATTTTAGTGTGTTTGATGCTTTGTTCTAAACTAAGTTTTTTGTTGTGTCTTAAGTATGAACAAATTTCTGTTGGACACTCATAGTTACACCATATTTGTAATATATTGATATGCTAGGCTTCTGACAGCTACTCTTTTATTCAGCTTTCAGATGGGCTAATTTTAGAAAAGGCATCATCTCCTTTGGGGGTGCTCCTTATTGTTTTTGAGTCACGCCCTGATGCTCTTGTACAGGTGAATTTAAGTTTTTTCATCTTTTATCTTTCTTTTTTCACCTTTGGTTTAAACTTGGTAAGTACTTCATTTTTCCGGAAAGGAAAAATAGGCTCTCTCCATTTAACTTTGTACTCGCTGTTCAGCATTTACATTCATTTGTTATCCTTGTTTACTTCTGCTTAAGGTAACACCCTCTGAAGGTCTTAGGGAAGATCTATTTGGAGGCTAAAGAGTGAGTTTTGAAATGAGCTTTGTGGTATCTTGACTCTGAAAAATTAACTGAGATTCATTTGCTCCTTAGCAGTAAAAGTAAGAGTTGAAAGTACTTGCACCTGCACTCCTCCAGTTGGGGCATGCAATAAAAAAAGTGGAATATATTAATACATAGACATGAGATAAGAGATACGAGCTTTTTGTATTTTATTTCACTTTCTTCAATCAGTCATAATATACTTTGTTAGCATGCAATTTTCTATAATCTTGAGAATTGTTGTCCCAATGACTCTACTGCTTTTTTGTTAATTTGTTGAATATATTTTTTAACAGCCATATTTTTAATTACGGAAGTTGTTTCTGTATGCCAATGTATTGCAACACGGTGGTACACTGGTGTCTTGTATTTATCATTTCATGTTGTCCCCATTCATGAGGATCATCATACTTCTACTATGATTTGTTTTCCTTTCCTTTCTTTTATATTTATGCATAGGTATGTAATTTATTAAAGTAATATATATTTTTTTACCTAGTGACAATTGATCTGTAATGGGATTAATATTATGGTATGAATAAGCTTTTGGAGCTTAAAGCAGTTATGTTATCTTTGTATTATATGCTGCTTATTACATTTTGGTTGTTGTTTCTTATCATCTGTTCAGATAGCTTCACTGGCAATCCGAAGTGGAAACGGGCTTCTCTTGAAAGGTGGCAAAGAAGCTAAGCGATCAAATGCAATTTTGCACAAAGTTTGGTTCCAAATAAATTAATCTCTGAACTATTTCCTGTTTAAATTTGATTTGTTCACAGTCACCATTAATAAAATATTTATGGGGTGATTCTATATGCCTGAGATGCAGGTAATTATTGAGGCCATACCAGATAATGTTGGTGGAAAACTTATAGGACTTGTGACCTCAAGGGAAGAAATACCTGAGCTACTTAAGGTGAATTATTAGTGAAATTTGATTCCATTATAAACTTATTCCCCTTAAGCATTGGCACCTTCATATTTTACTTTCAGCTGGATGACGTAATTGATCTGGTAATTCCAAGAGGCAGCAACAAACTTGTTTCTCAGATCAAGAGTTCAACTAAAATTCCCGTTTTAGGTCATGCTGGTAAGACCATTTTGCTAATGTTTAAAGATAGCCTTAGCTGAACTTTATTTTCTTCAATTTGGACAGTGTGTGATTTTTTGGTCCCTCAAGTTTTTTCAAGTCAATTAAGTCCTTTATTTTTTAAATGAAACTAATTTAATCCTGCTGCTAATTTTTGTCTACCTAAGGCCATCAAATTCGTCTTTTTTACTTAATCTTCTCAAATTAAATTGTTTTAAATCATCTTTTACTCAAAACTCAATATTCAAAGCAAAAATATTTTCACATAAAATAGAAAAATATCAATTTTTTTCTTTCAACCCATAATCTCGTATCCTGTAAAATCCTTTAAATTATCTTACTTTTTTAGAGGCTTAATTGCACTTTTAGTCCCCCAGTTACAATACCAGGACTTGGAGGAGCAACACTACAATGAAGCCTTTTTTTTTTTAATAAATTTCTGACTTTAAAAAACATTATTCCCTACCTAAATCCATCGTGAATTTCTAAATATTTGGAAATAAAATAATTATTTGAGTTTAGATGAAAATATTTGACACAAGGAAATTTTGCTTAATTTAAAAATAGAATGTAATTGGTTTGAACAAAATTTAAGAGATCAAAAACCGTACACATCCCAAACTTCATGGGCCAAAAATGTGTAGTTAAGCCATGAATATAATGTATAAGCGGTGCTTGTTATGGTATGATAAATCATATAACTATGTTTCATTTTTTGGACTAACAAGCTGTGCTGTGACTAAACCAGATGGAATTTGCCATGTCTATGTTGATAAGTCTGCTAATCTGGAGATGGCAAGGCGGATTGTACTGGATGCAAAAGTTGATTATCCGGCAGCCTGCAATGCCATGGTAAACTAAATGTACTAATGACTCTACAAGATTGGTCGCATTATCGGCTGTACATAACTTCTGTTTTTAAATGTCAACTTCAGGAAACACTTCTTATCCACAAGGATTTGATAGAGAAAGGTTGGCTCAATGATATCATTCTCGACCTTCGAACTGAAGGTATGATTTCTAGCCACCATTCATCTTATTCTGACTTTTTTCAACTACACACAGTGTATGTACTTGTAATACTTAACAAAAGTGAATTTTGTAAAATGGATAATTAGGAACACTGTAGTATGTTTTCTTGAAATGCTATCAATAATCCTCTAACACTAGTTGAAATTTATTAGGACTCAATTATTTGAATTCACTTCTATTTAAAGAGTTTTACATAATAATTTCTTGATTTTCAATAAATGTCAACGAAGTGTATTTGAAAGAATGTGATAGTGTATTACTGGCACTTCTTAAATTCTCTTTAGCAATGTGAGAAGATAAATATCAATGCAACTTGATCTTCATGGTGCTAATGCTAACTTCCAGTAATGCTAGGTTGATTTACATTACAGGGACAGTTCCTGGATCCAAGTTATTGTGGACAAGTTCTACGCTGAAAATTATAAAGAGAAAACATTTAAACATCTACTGTTTTTAATGGTTTTGAGTTTGTCTACGTATTATCTAACCTGTGAATATTTCTAAAATGAGCATTCCTGTTTAACAAGCATTGTTGTTTCAAAAAGATCTGGTGACATTGAATTGTAATGTTGGTTAAGAATTAATATATAAACTGTTTTCTTTTTTCAGAAGAAATAATATATAAACTTTGTTACCTATTTTGTGCTTTTTTCGATTCAAAAATATCCTAGCAATTAAAATGATCTTTTAGACAATTTAGAAATGAAAGGCAGCTCCGAGTTTTAGTCAGTTGTCCTTTCATGGACTCCAGTTTACATCCTTACTAGACTTGTGAGTTCTTTTATGGTTTTTGGAACGACTAAATTATGTAGATTTATGCAGGCGTTATATTATATGGAGGACCTGTGGCCAGTTCTCTGTTAAATATTCCACAAGCACATTCATTTCATCACGAGTACAGTTCCTTGGCTTGCACCGTTGAAATTGTGGATGACGTGTATGCAGCTATTGATCATATAAATCTATATGGAAGGCAAGTCGTTGTTTTCTGCTTGATAGAAAACATCTTGAATTGTATTTTGGCTTTCATTTTGTCTTCGCTTTCTCCATTTCAGTTGACATCTATGATAGCGTAGTGAGCTTAGATGGCAGAGTATCTCATCTTCACTTTCTTTTATGCAGTGCACATACTGATTCCATCGTTGCTGAAGATAACGAAGTAGCTAATGTGTTTCTACGCCAAGTAGACAGGTAACTTTTGAAATATCTTGCTTCTGTTTTATTTAATGGTAAAAAGTTAAGGGAAATAAAATAAAAGATGTCTCACTTAATTCTTTATTTTGCTGCTTATTATGATTGTATATGATTTGACAAAGTTGCTCATTTGTAAATATTAAACAAACATTTTCTGTAAACCGTTCACTTCTTTCCAAGAAGATATCAACACATAGGTGCAATGGCATTTATAGTTCTTCTTGTGTTGGCAGTGCTGCTGTTTTTCACAATACAAGCACTAGATTCAGTGATGGGGCACGATTTGGACTGGGCGCAGAGGTAAAGATATTATTTGCATTTTATAATCAATCTTTTCATTATGGTTGTTGATTTAATATGTAATTCCCTTCTTGTTGAATAGGTTGGAATTAGTACGAGCAGGATTCATGCTCGAGGTCCAGTAGGAGTTGAGGGATTGTTAACAACAAGATGGTATGAGCTGATGGTCAATTTAGGCTGATAAAATTACTACAATTAAATTTTTCAGTCGTTCATTTGACAGTTGTCACTGATAGTGTACTGTGCATCTTAAAGATCAATAACTTCCTGCAACACAATCACGGAAAGTGGCCAAATTATGATGGCACCTGCATGTTTTTAAGGGAATATATTTACAATACGTTCTAAGCCATGCATGATTTATATCTTGAATTTCATCACAATCATTTTATAATAAACCCCCAAGTTGTATGTGGTGTTTCCGTCGTTAGTTTACTTACTGTCTGTTGACTTCTGCATACGCAGGATACTAAAAGGAAGGGGACAAGTGGTAGATGGTGATAGAGGGGTTGTCTACACCCACAAAGACCTTGCAACTTAATTTTAATGGTTCTTTGATTCCTTTTGTAGCTTTTTATCTGTTTTTGTTTTTCCAGTAGAGAACGGTATTTGTGCGATTAAATTGAACCGGGTAATTTCTAGCGTTTGCTTGTTCTCCGTCAAGAACTTTTACTGTCAACAATTATGATTCGTTTAGGCAAAAAAGCACCACCTTCACTTGCACTAGGAAAATACAAGTCTCCACAATGGAATCCATTTATTGCTGTGTTTTACGATAATTGAATGATTACAATTTCAATTTGAGTTAATTTTTAGATGTACTATGCTGTAATTCTTCCACTTAAAGGAGAAAAGACGGAACCCCTATGCAAACCGACAGTCCATAATGACCTTAAAAGTAATAATTTATTACACACTTTAAAGGATTACATAGAGAAATTACCGATTTGGACTTAACTATCAGAAAACCCTTGTGCATATGGAAGAAAGCCCCATGCTAACTCGTTAATAAAAGCAAAAGGATTTCAGGTCATCTTTTCAAAAACTGATACGTTTGTTTTAAAAATAATTGCAAAGTTTCTAAAAGAAGACATACCGCAATTTACTGAATGGAAAATAAGAAGGTTGAAAAACACTGAAGGCATGCAACCAACAATTTTCTCCATCAAAATTATTGCTTCTAATAATTAACAAAACACTGCTAGAATGTAAATTATTGCGTCTAAATCAAATTAGCGAACACTTACACACATAATCTACCTTCAATAGCCAATAGGAGTAGCAATACAGCTAAACCACAAAGATAAAATCTCTCGGTATTGTTTCCTTCAAATGATTACACAAAATTTCAGCCACGACCATACTTTCATCAAATTAAACGACTGCACTAAGCACATAAAGAGATGTGAAGGCTCATGCTTGAACGAAGCTCTTGAGCTTATTCAGCCACACCAAGTACTCTTTACTGTCCTTGTTGATCATGTACTCGTGCAAGAAATTGGTTGTGCTGGGTTTGATTCCTCTGATTTCTAAATACCTATGGAAAGACTTCTGCAGATTTTCATCCAAGTCCCTGCAGAAGACAATAAAACACAGCAAGCTCGATCACACAAACCTTACCACAACAAAAAACAAAAAGTGTTGCAGAAAGAAGGACGTACTGGAAATCTGGTCCCTCGTAGGCAATTTGATCCTCGGTAAGATCAGGATTCTTAACAGACAAGCTGTCAATAATAATCTCATCAGGGTAACCCACACAGTTAAACTCTAGATAGGGTCCACCCTTCTTGAAAACACTGACCGAAAGCGGAATGCTAGACTGAGAAGCTCTTTCACCCTCATTATCATCATCGTCGTCATTTCCTTCCCCAGTGACCAAATCAGGCATGTGAACCTCTACCTTAATTTCCTCATCTTGGTACGTTCTCTCAAGCGTTATGGTCTGTTGCCCGGGACTGTCAATTATTTTAAAAGGAAAATTACTCGGAACCCCTTCCACCTATCAACCAATTCAGCTGTCAGTACATAAACACTCTCAAGGATAAAAACAACCATAGTTATTATCATTCTATGAATAGGAAAAAATGAAGAGACTCACTGCGTTGTGATCATCAGTTTCCTCGGCGCATTCGATTTCGGATTCGATGACTCGGAGAAGGTTCTGATCGGAGGTTGGCTTCTTCTGGGCTGCCGCAGAAGAAAAGTGAAACTTAGGAACAAACGAATCCTTGTGGTGGTTGATGGCAGTGAAAATTAAGGCGCGGTGACCCAGATGGTTATTCTTCGTGAATTGACCCGCGACAGCAAGAGCCCTCACAAAAGAACCCGACTTGCGAAGAATTGAGTTGAACGCCATTTCCAAACACGCAAGGGTTTAACTAGGGTTTTAGGACGTCTGAGGATTGGGAAAATTTTCCGAACATTTTAAACTTATATACCATGAGCAATGTCCTTACCAAACCCGTTTTTGCTGGTTCAGCCCAATAACAGATACCCGGAATTCCTCCAGTTTAGATTTAGGGTGTAGGGTGCTGCAACTTTACTAGGGGTAGAAAAAACAAAATTCTTCCTTTAAAAATGTATATGTAAATTTTGACGTGTATTTTTTAATCCGAAAAATACCTTTTAAAATAAACTATTTGAAATATATTAATACATTCTGATTACATAGCTTAATATATTTTTATGAAATTAAAAATATCTTTTAAAATATATAATTCTTGCATCTTAGATTACATATTTTTATATGTATTTTTAATTCCGAAATGTATTTTTTATTGAGGTGATATATTCCTAGATTATAATAAATTTTCAAAATATTTTTTTTTTATTTTTGTATTTCTGAATGTAAAATCTGAAATACAAAAATTTGTATTATTGAATATATAATCTAAAATATAAAATAAAAAATTGAGTTTAACTTGAAAGTGTTGGGAATAACTTTCTCCAACAACCCCAAATCTACTTTTTCTTGTTAATGTTATTTTTGTGCTTTCCTTTCAAATTAGACCAGACCATTACAAGAACCAAGCCTTTCTCATCTTCAATTTAAGGATTGTTTATGAAGATTAATATTATTCTTCTTCAAGTGTCCTTTCCTAATAAGGGATACCAAGAATTTGCCCAAATGTATATTTGGGCCTACAGTTACGAATTCGGCCCAATAAGGGGTGCCGGGAATTTGCCCTATTTAAAAGCCCTCGATTATTGGTGTAATTTGATTTCCCGCTCTGAAAACCCTAACTACTTCTGAGACTGAGCTGAACTGGGAAGAGAAGCAAGAGCGAATGGGGCAGAAACAGCGAACAAGTTCCGACGGCGAAAACGAAGCGAAGAAACGACGACGTGTCGGTTTCTCAGGCATAGGTCAGTTTCACTTATTTTGTAGTTCTTTTTGTGTTGAATTTTTCAATTCGTGGAGCTGCGACGTATATGAATATTTTGGTCGCGTTTTGTAGATGATGGAGTTGAGGCCAAAGATTGCATCACAATCTACCTAGGTATGCTTAAAATATACGCTATTTTATCACGTTGCTCTGTAGTTCTTGGTTTGGATGGTTACACTGTAACTTGAGTTTGAGATGGTCGAGGTGGTTTCTCTGAAAATGGGTTGCGGACCTTATAATTTTTCTAATTATGACTTTATTAAACTTCTTTTTTATTGTCCCTATATTTTGTGGTCTTTGTATCCTGATATGGGGTTTATGATATCAGAGTGGTGAGTGGGTCAGTACTGTCGGTGACCAGAATGATGTCAATATGTAAATGATAATTATAATGTGAATTTCTGATTAGCTTTATTGTTGTATTTGTTTGTAATTTATATTTATATTTATATACGTTAAAATATTATTTCTTGTTTGTGTCGCGTGAAAGTAGAGGTTATTTGGTTTATTGGGTTCTGTTCTGTAGACACACTCCTTAAAAGTAGCTCGTAGTTTGGACCATTCCGATGAGCAGGATTTCTTTGGCTGTAAGCCAGTATGGGGTGACTCTTTTCCTGGCAATAAGCTCTTTTGAGCTTAGTTTGCTGAGGACTTGAAGTTGCTAATCATTTCTGCTCAAGTTCGTTTATGAGGTCTTTAGTGCTATTTAGTTTCCTTGCTCGTTTCTTCGAGTTGCTTGTCAGAATGTTGTAATTTTGCAATTACGATGCATACTTTAGTTTTGATATTTATGAAATGTTTGCTACAATTGTACAGTTTCAAGCAAGGAAGAATTTGATGCTCCTGAGAATTTTGTCATTCATCCTGTTGATTTGAATAGCTTTTTTAACGATGATGGAAAAATTTATGGCTACGAGGGTTTGAAGGTTGGATTCATTTTTAACAACAGGAAACTCATTTATTAAAAGTAACTGCATTTGGATGTTTTATGGGGTACGATGTCTTATTTTTTTCAGCTGTTTTGAATTTGTTTTACAGATTACCATCTGGGTTAGCAGTATATCTTTTTATTCATATGCGGATATTGCATTTGAAAGTTCATCTGATGTAAGTTCTGAATTTTTTTACGATTTTGGCTAATAGGAAAAATCATTGTATGTTCAGAATTTTGTTTTGTTATGCATTGAGCATTATGGACTGACTTTTTTTAATTTGTTCAATTTTTCAAGCGAGGCAAAGGTATCACTGATCTAAAATCTGCTCTTCAGGTATGCATCAATATCGCCTGGGTGGCCATTAACACCTTGTACTCTGTCATGACATTGCCACTTGGTTTATTATTTTGTGTAGACAATTTTTGCTGAGACTCTTGTTGATAGCAAGGATGAATTCCTTCAAAAATTTATGGTGGATAACGATTTTGTTAGGTATTGAATCTTTATTATACTGCACATTCAGAACAAAAGCAACACACTTGGCATGCACAGTTTTTTTTTTCCTTAGTAATGTTACTTGAAAACCGGTTTATAAAATTGTTGGATTATGGGTGACTGTTTTAATTAATTTGCAGAACAAACATCTCAGAGGGAGAAGCTTTGAAGCACAAGGCTTTCAAGGGGAAAATTTGTGATTCTAATCAGCATACAGATTCATCTACTTCAAATGTTGAGGTTGTAATTTACATTTAGGCTCAATTATTGCTCCTTCGTCAAGAGTTAGGTTGTATGATTATCTGAAAGCATGATTTACCAAATTTCTAGCAGTGTCAGTGAAGTCTCAAGTAAATTCTGTTTCACTGCATTTAAGGAGTGGAATTTGTAATTGTCTTGCTCTTTTCTGTATTTATGTTAATGTGTCATGATGCTGAATTGCTGATGGTGGTTTATAATAACGCTGTTCTTCTGGAAAACCTGCATGTCTGGTCAATTAAATTTTCTCGCTTTTTCTTGGCATGAATAGATTAGGCTAAAATGGTTCTCCAAAAGTGAACTATACATGCCCACATCTGTGATTTTCATTGGTAATTTTTACTAAATCTTCAGCTGTAAATTTAGATGGGTTCTTTTGTGAAAGTTCATCAGAGAAGTCATGTGTCACACTTGTCTGTGGTGTTTACATTTTCTGGTCAGCCAGTGGCCTAATGCGTTTTGTGTATGACACTTGATATGCATATTTTAGGGGTATTTTGTGAAGATGAATGCCATTTTTATGTGTAAATTCTGGGCCAGGTTATCCGTTTGGTGGCAGGCAAGATGGGTACTGGGCAACTATACAGTCATCTAATACCCCTCACACTACTACTTGTTGATGGTAATTTTCACGTATTATAGTACTTTATATACCCTAATTACAAAATGTTTAGATTGCGTGTTGCTGTAGCTGATTTTTTTACCTTGTTTGCCATATAGGTAGCAGTCCTATTGATGTGACTGATTCACAGTGGGAGCTGTATCTTGTATGTCAGAAGAAAACTGATCAGCAGGGAGAGATTCAGTGTAGGTTGATTGGTTTTACTGCTGTGTATCGATTTTATCACTATCCTTATGATTCCAGATTGCGACTAAGTCAGGTTTGTGATATACTGCACATTACGCAAATGCTGCTATACACTCAAAATCAGTTATAACTTTTAACATGCTAGTAAAATGCTTCTTTTTGCTTCTTTTTGATGGGAACTGCTGTTGATGGCAGATACTGGTATTACCTTCTTACCAGCACAAGGGTTATGGTAGATTTCTTCTTGAGGTGCTTTATGGTGTTGCGATGTCTGAAAATGTTTTTGATTTCACCGTAGAAGAGCCACTAGATCACTTCCAACATGTCCGCACTTGTGTTGATACCCTTCGCCTTCTTCGTTTTGACCCAATTCAGAATGTAGTTACTAAAGCTGTTTCACTTCTAAAGCAAGGAAAGTTATCAAAGAAAACACATTGTCCTCGACTTTTGCCTCCTCCCAGTGCTGTGGAGGATGTAAGGAAAAGTCTGAAAATTACCAAGCAGCAGTTTCTCCAGTGTTGGGAGGTTTTGATCTACATTGGCCTCAATCCTGTTGACAAGTACATGGACAACTTTGTTAGTATCATTTCCAACCGTGTTAAGTATGATATCTTAGGGAAAGATTCTGGGACCTCTGGAAAGCAACTTTTTGATATACCAAGTGAGGTTGATCAGGAGATGTCATTTGTCATGTTCAGGTCAGAGGCCAACGAAGCTAGTAATACTGTGCAAATGGATGACAATCTGCCTAATCAAGCAGAGCAACTCCAGAAGTTAGTTCAGGAAAGGGTGAAACAAATTCAGTTGATTGCGGAAAAGTTGACCCATCATCTTGGGAACACAGGTGTGGCTGTTGATTAAATTAGTGCTTCTCAATATAGCCTGGGATAAAGAGGTCATGTCATGTTTCTATAAGAATGTATGATTGGTTTTACTGGACCAACTATGGTTTGTATTTCTGGACAATCACCCGGTAAGAATTTGGGTTCTTTGTTGTAGGCTTTTATTTTAAGCTTCTGTTGTTGTAGGTTGTGAAGGATCAGTGATCTATTCACCTGTAATTACTGAGTTACTGAGATTAATCACACCAAAGTCGATTGATTGACATTCAGTGGAGATTGCCCACTTCTTATACGGCTTGCTCCTACTTTTTCCATTGCAAATTATTCATCATTTTAAGAGAGACAAGAGTCCTGAGTCCCTCCTCAGTTTAATTCTTAATTCATCATGTCGGCGGTTCTGATATGCGTATATTATTTAAAAGCTGTATTAAGTTCAAATGAAGTTTTAAAAATAAAAAGAAGTCGACTGTTCAACTTTTTGAAAATAAATAAAAAAAATAACTGTTTGTCTCCACTAAATTAGTCTCTTATAAGAGGAAGGCAGATGTTTAACCAAGTATTCTAGACTTACTATTTTAATTGAAAATTTGTTTTAGAAAAACAAAATCGTATAAAACATACATCAAGTATTACACGTGAGTGTGTATACACAGTATAAAAGTATAGAGGCCAAAAAGTAATTTTATAATAAAAAGGATCTAGCAATACATTATTAAGTGCTGTGTCTGATAGGTGTCAAGAAAATTGTTTGGATTGTCGTGATTATCCATGTAATTGCGGATCTGGATTTGTTAATGTCTTTAAGCTACCCATTAATTAAACGCCATTATTGACTAGAAAAATAACTTCTCATTTTTTTTGTTGGATAGGAATAAATTCACTACCACCCAAAGCGTCACCCTCTCACCCAACTTAAATCATCATCAATTATTTTCTCTTCTGCTCTTTCTGTCACTTTCGTTTTTTTCATAAAGCAATGCCTGGCATTATATTTTTAAAAAGTTTTTGTGGGAAGTTTATAGGTGTAGCATTTTCATTTGTCGCGAGCACGAAAAATTGGTGCAATAATGAAATCGTGCTCCACTTCTATCTACCATGTTGAAAATTGAAAATTTTGTAATATAGACAAACATAAAGGCGACGCCTTACAGCCAAAAGTTCCTGTTCTTGTTATGTGACATAACTTCAAAGGCACTTATCCATAAATTTAGGGCCAGACGTGTGCGCAAACGTACCGCTATCACATGGAAAAATAATTGTGTATAATCCTTTATTAGAAAAAAGGTTTAAATAAGTTTATTTTCGAATATTGACTCGACTTCAAATCTCAAATAAGGTCGTAGAAAAAGAATCAAGTTTTATATTCCTTCACTCCGGAAACTTTTTTTTATCCAAATTAAAATTATCTAAAAGGAGATACGACTTAATTTTTTTTATCCATGAATAAATACCCATGTATATTTAATGCATTGTACTTACTTGGTTAGTGAAAACGAGAATGTGTATATATATATTTAAAAGTAAAATAAATTTTAAAATAAAATAGTACTGTCACCTTTTTCCTAAAACTTTATCCAATGATAAAACCCTCATGCAAACTCAATCAAGCTAATGGATAAAAGTCGAAACTTCCAGTAATTTTTATTTCAATGGTTAAGATGAGTCTGTCCATAAATATCCGAGGAATTCATTAATAAATTATGCTTACAGTTATTTCCAAAGTGATTTTGTTGTATTATGGTCCCTCCATCACATGGTTGTGGCAGGAGTAGATATAGGCCTCACTCACTCGTTCGACCCCATAATATATAAATTGTTTTTATATCAACTCAATATGAAGTCTACCTGTTCTTGATAATATGACCTATCAACTAACCTGGTTGTGAATTAGATTGCCCCAATATGATGTAGATCAAAATACATCCTTGGTTTCGTGTTAGTGAGAGTTTCAATGGCTGGAGAAACAACTAACCAATAATTTATTTCTATACACACTCAAAATACACAACTTTTGCACAGTCCAAACATACGCCCTTTACAAAGATTCTGACCTTTTTAATCAATGAAAGGGCGTCAATCGTTCTAATACAAAAGATTTGTTGGAAAAAAAAGAAGAAATGGATGAAGTACAAAGGAAAACAAATTAAACGAACAAACATATTTCAGACTGAATAATTTGCTACTTCATATCACCACATACTACGAATTTCTCACTCACATGACAATCTCTGGCTTCAGAATATTAGACTTGATCTCCTTGTGGGGCAAAACCACACCACCATTGCTGTAAATTTCATCACATACATGGACATCTTCTCCCAGGATGGTCATATTATCCACTCGAGCCCATTGACCAACAGTGGAATGCCACCCAATGATACTGCTGGATACACAAGCATGCTTCTTAACCCTCACTCCTCGCATTACTGTGCAGCTTTTGAGTCTAACACCTTGCTCAATAATGCAGCCAGGACCAATAGCAACATCAGGTCCAATGAGACATCCCTCACCAATTTTGGCTGTCTCATCCACAATCACATTCCCCACAATTTGAGACCCACTGGCCAACTTAGAAGATGACTTCTTCCTCAATGAGTCCAGGTAAAGCCTCAGGCCAGAAATATAGTCCCTCGGCTGTCCAATGTCCATCCAGAATCCTGGCAGTACCATTGCAAATAGCTTTTTCTCAGCAGCAATCTTTGGAAACACCTCTTTCTCGATAGAAGTGGGCCTCAGTTCAATTCGATCCAAAACAGAGGGGTTCAACAGGTAAATTCCAGCATTGATTTTGTTGCCAACAAACAATTTCGGTTTCTCAACAAATTTATCAACCTGCCCTGTGCTCTCTTCCATCACAACCACACCATATTTTGATGGCTCGTCCACCTGCACAAGTAGATGAAAAAATGAAGTTGGATTCTCCAATTTGACATGCACAGTTTCACATATCAAAATGAGATTTTTTTTTGTTGTCAAATCACTTACCTTTGTTACCATTATGGAAGCCTCTCCTCCGTGGCCTTTGTGGAATTCAATCATTTCTTTAAGTGGATACTCACTGATAACATCACTGTTGAGAACAAAAAAGGGCTCTCCAGAGTCATCTATCAGCTTATCCCTAGCAAGAGCCAGGGGACCTGCTGTTCCTAGTGGTTCAGTTTCTTGAGAACACGTGATCTTGATGCCAAGCTTTGCTTCAAAATCCTTCAAAAAATTCAACATAACCTGCAGTAGGAAGTATTAGACCAAAGTAAAATGAATAAACTTTGCCACATACATCTCTTTTCAGCATTAACAAAAACAATGTTGTAAGGAGAGACATCTTTACCTCTGGTTGGTAATTGATGGCTAGCACCACCTCAGTAACTCCAATGGCCTTAAGGGCCTCTATCTGAAAAACAAGCCAAATTAAAAAATAAATAAAAATCAGTAGAATACTCAATTTTATTATCGTATCAAGGAAATAGACATAAAGGATACACGCAAGACATACTAATGCTGTATGTATACACACAAAAACTTGGCTCTTTTTATCATATATATAGGATAAATAAGATTTTTTTTCTCATAAATTTATAGATCTCTGTTATAGAAGGGAGGGTATCAAATGCTGCATGAAAAAGGGATTCTACAAAATGGTAAATCCCTAATTCATTCCTATGAACAAAAGACGCAAACCTTCTAAAAAGAAGCTTAAAACATATTTACCTGATGCAGAATCATAGGCTTGTTAGCAAAATCAACAAGAGGCTTAGGGAAACTGAGTGTTAGTGGCCTCAGCCTTGTTCCAAATCCCCCAACCAGAATCAATGCCTTCATTTTGATGTGCCCTTTACTTTCCTGTAAATTTATAAATTAAAAACAGCTCAAAATAAGCAAACAGAAAATGTGATCTAAAATATGAGCAGATAAATTCAACTGTGTCCTGTAAGTATCAATGCCAGGAAGGAAAGAAGAGCTAGCAAACAACACCTAAATGAACAACTGGAAAATTAGTAATCTATTGAGTGTTACCAAATGAAACAAAAAACAGAAGTTAAAATTGGTGACATAAATGAAACAAGTGATGCAATGAGGTTACATGAATTGGACAGAACAAGTAGCATCACATGACATGACATATAGCTGCTACTGAGTAGTTTATTCGAGGTCTTTGCAGAGGAAAAACCCCGGCTCTTCCAAACAAGTTTAAATATAATTTAATACCTCTGTATCAGCTTCAGTCAGAAATTTCTCAAAAACCACGAAAATTCAAGTAAAATTGCCGAATAGACAAATCAATTAAACACAAAGCCATAGAAAAAAAAAAAAAAAACAACAGAAAAAAAGAAGGGAAATACAAAAAAAAAAAAAAAAAAAAAAAAAAAAAAAAAAAAAAAAAGAGGAAAGGAAAAAAAAAAGAAAAAG
>Ga0099824_1002210_pt1 | contig 28421 bp, 11 predicted proteins | sample SiratrowhiteBW_FD_76837 | JGI IMG/M metagenome (GOLD analysis project Ga0099824, IMG submission 76837) | Root nodule microbial communities of legume samples collected from California, USA - Siratro white BW | ecosystem: Host-associated > Plants > Roots > Nodule | place: USA: California... | reverse complement strand
ATAAAAAAAAAAAAAACTTAGTCCAAACTTATATCTAGTAAGTATTTTTCAATATAAGCGTAACAATTTTAAACAAAAAAGAAGAAAAATATTTTTATTTATATTTGAATTCAGAGGGAATGTTATTTTACACTATCTCAGTGTATAACTTTTCTCCCATTTAAAAAAGTGATTGATTCAAAATGACTCCATGTTTATCCATTCTCTTTGTTATCAGAATAATATATTTTTTCAGTTTTTAAGAGTTATGTTTCAATAATACTCCTACGTACATACAACTAACAGCAATGAACATATTACCACTCAGTTCATCTCTAACCAGTTTACTCACGAAGGTTGTGTAAGGTAAAATAAAAATGTAATAATTAAATTATCACGCTTTAAATGAAAGAAATTAACAGAAAATGTCTTAAGGATTTAAATATTTTTTTAATGAAAAATTATTGACTTAAAATAATTATGGAAAGAAATGGTTTAATTGGTGTATTATTGAGTGGGCAGCGAAAGAGAGGAACTTTGGGGATTGAATTGCGTGTCAATATTATATTGGATAATAGAGTCAATAGGATTTTCCACTTTCAAATATCTGCTTATTTTCTGAATATACTATCTATCATTCAACACTAGTAGTATTCACACTTTTTCCTCCATCAATATCAAACATCAATCATTATGATTATTATTAAACACTCTAATCAACTTCGACTAATATAAGGTTAGGCTTTCTGTTTACTATATAATAGTAATACTTTTAAAAGTAAAATCACTTCGATCTCACTTTTCTCCTAAATTATGATTGCAATTTATAAAATTAAATTCTTAGTTCAGAAAAATCTTAATTAGAAAAAAAAAATGAATCCACAGTGTTGTGGTGCTTATGTAGTATACACGTGTCAATAAAGTAAATGAAGAGGCGGCTCAATTTATTTTAAGTATAATTATAATTAATACTAAAATTTACTGGAATGTAGGGTAGGCTCACTCTTCTAGACTCTTCTATGCGTTAATGCTGTGCTCCTGTTCATTTTTTTTCTTTAATATTTTCTTATTCTCTTTATCCGTCTCACTATTTTTATATTATTTTTTAATTCGTTAGAAATTGAAAGGAGATTCCTTCGCCGACCTATTTCTTAAAAGCGATTTCTTTCCTTCCCTCAATCACTAATCACTAATTACTAATTACTGTTTATGCGTAAGCCCATTAACCATCATCCACCTCCACATAAAGTAGACTTCGTTAAGGAATTAATTATTTTAATAATTCATTACTACTATTATTATTTTAAAAAAATCAATTCACTTTATTTTATTGTTCGAGACCACAACACCTTTCTATTATCACTTTCTTCCTAATATAAAATCCAATCTTCAAAACACAACATACGGCTTTTATTTCATTGCCAAGGTTTGGGTTTATTTTCAATTTCTGAATTTTAAAGTGCTATCCATGAACAATTAGCTTGTTTCTTATATTCATAGAATGGGAATAATTAGGGAAAAGGAGCCATCGATTATGAAAATGAACGTGAAGATAAAAAATTAGAAGAAAAAAATGGTAAAAATACGTGTTACTAGTATTTCTCTTATCATGAACCATTTATGAATAAGTTTGAGTTTAAGAATAATTTATGTTTTTTAAATTGTATTATTAATTTAAAAATTCAAACCTCATAAGGGATCTTAGCTTTCAATTTTTCCTTGTAAATTATTGATGTTTTCAAATCAAAGCCTCGACTAATATTTTTCTTTCAACTGTACCCTTATTTCAATTAAAGGGGTGCAATTTATGATTAGTTAGAAATTAATAGCTAGCTGGAAAAAAGAATAACAAAACTATAATGCCTTATCACGATTTTTAATCAGAGTAGAAGATTAAACACGAGTATTTTAATCGAAATAAATATTAATTAATATTTAAGTACGGAACAAAGGAATATACAATTTTTATTATTTTAACATATAAGCCATAGGATATAGATCTTACTAGTTCAAAAGCAGCACATAAGAGATGTTTAAACACTTCATTAAAATTTTAATTATTTTAGTTACTGTCTTTTTCTATTGTATATTTTTTTTAACTTAATTATTGCTTTTGTTAAGAAATTGATCAAGGGAACTCATCGTGTTATAAATATCTGATATTTGTAAAGATGACAAATATCTGTATTTAAATTATTAATATTAAATATTAAATATACTTGAAAAAAATATTTAAATTAACTTTTATTATGAATTTATATTGAATACATTCTATTGAAAATTACTAATTCAATTTTAACGATCAAATGTAGCTTTCAAAATAAAAAAAAAAAAATGAGATTTAGAATGCGAGTTAAGAGGTTGAAAAGTAATTTTAAAATACGTTGTGACCACGTCGATTTCATGACAGATGTCAGAATAAAATCCTTCTTCATATACCAATTTATTTATTCTTTTTGTATTGTTTAATATATAATTCCTTAATTTTAAACCTAAACAAGAGCATCTTGAATTCAATTCTTTTTGCATTAAAGTTATAGTTAACGTTGATGTTTAATTGTGGTATTGGATGTTGAGTGTTGAAGAGTTAACAGAGTGAGAAATAAACATGGGAGAGAGAAAGATGTTGCTATAATGAGATTTTTATGAGTGAATAAATAAAATTATAATAAAATAATTTTTTAAAAAATATAGAAGGGATGGATAAACAAATTGGTTGTAACGATTTAATATGTTTTGAAAGAAATGTATGGATAATAAGTGGCAGGCTGATGGAGAGACAAGAAAACAACTTAGGTCTAAATGAGCTCTGCAAAGGCTTATTAATGTCAAAAGTAATGATTAATGTTCAATGTAATGCATTTGATATAGACTTCTGATGTTGAAATGTGAAATCCACTACGAGTATAAATTTCTAAAAGAGTAATACGATACATCATTAAGTATTTAAAATTTATCAGAATCATAAAAGACGTATTTAAATTAATAGTTAATTAAATATTTAATACTTTATTTTATTATATCATTTATCTTATTCCATATCTCTTATTTTTTCAGTAACCTAGAACGTTGCATTAGTATATTTTTCAAATGGTAATTTATATTTACACGAGTCACCTTATAAGAATACACGTTGTAATATATTTTGAACAATTAGGGGAGGTTATCAGTGAATGGTGAAGAATGTGAATGTAATGGTGCTAAAATAATTAAGAAGTTTTGTGCAGGTCTTAAAAGAGAAGTATAGAGTAAAATAAAAAAAGTATTGAGATATATTTTGTTTTTAAATTAATGTTTACCGTAAAAGAGTAGTGAAGCTTTGAAGAGATTAATGTTATATTTTTTAGAAAAGAGGAAAAGAAGGTTTGTGATGTAGGTTGGTGGAGATGCGCATTGTGTTGTGTCAATTAATTCACCAATGAAAGAGAGAAGAATCTTTTTGAGTTTGGCGGTCTCAACTTGGATATGACCTCTTTTTGTTTTATTAAAAGAGTTACGAATGAGGAACAAAGCTTAGTTGTATTGGTAAATATAAATAATATGTGTATTTATGGCCAAAGAAGTCGTGCCCCTTTACGCAATTTCCTATTCATCTATTGGGTTGCCACGTGGCGAAGAGAGAGGGAAAAGAGAGTGAAGCACTCCTACTCCTAAATTCTTCACGGTTATGATCTCCCACTATTATGCAGCCGCTTCTGCATACTTATATTATTTCTTATTACCTTAAAATTATGATATTATACATTCAAAGAGGTGCCACTTTTTATTACACAACACTCCTATATATCAATTTTATATTATTTCCTTCGATAACGAACAAAATTATTACTCTCAACACTAACACAGCGTTTCAATGGATTCTTAAATTATAATTACTTTTTGGTGTATTTACGGATATTGGTAATAACTATAACAAATAGTTAATATTGGTATGAGTCTAGAAAATACGTACAGTTTAAGGAGTGGAGAGGCTGAAAAGATGTGATGATGTAGGTGAGTGTGATAATTAATGAGTATGATGTGTGTTTATGTTATGTTTTATAGTGATGTTCTGGTATTGGTCAAAAGGGTGATGTGTGTATCACACTGCTCCTACATATATGTGTTTTCTATCTTTCTTTGGGTGCCCCACTGATTTGAATTAATGTTTATACATGTTGCTTTCAGAGTGAAAACTAGTTTATTTTTTTAGTTGTTGTTTGAAGTAGAGGAAGCAGCTAAAAATGTAATAGATGAATATAATTAGTTTACAGCAGTGATTAAGGGGGAAGAGATGTGGACATAAATAAATAAACACCGGCCACCAGAGAGAGTAAGCCCACTTTCTGCATTTGCTTACTCCTCCTGCTCCTGGGTCCCACTTCAAAACAAGAAATTTTCCATTTCTGTTCATTCACTTCTATTCTATTCTATTCTCTCTCTCTCTTTATATATAAGACCCTTGTGGATGGGTTTCATGTTGAGTTGTGTTGAGTTCATCAAGTACTCATTTTCTGAAGCAATTTAGTGCAGATTCATCCGTTAAATTTCCTTGCTTTTTCCATCTTCATCTTCCTCCCTATAATCTTGGGTAGGTGAGTGAGTACCGCTGCATGTCTATTTTCTCTCTCTCCGTCAATAAACTTAATTGCTTACTTGTTATGTAATGAAAAATCATAGGATCACGTCCATCCATCGTCAGAGCCAAGTGAATTAAGAGGGCAAGAACAGCATGGAATATGGTGGTGGGTTTGGGAGCTTGTGGGAGTGCGGTTCGGCCTCGGAAGAAGATTCGATTGAGGAGCTGCTGGGAGAAGGTTGCTGGGTGGAAACGAGTGGAGTTGGGAGCTGCGAGGGTCAGTACATGGGAACTTCAGAAGCGGAGATGGAGGTGGAGATGAGGAAGAGATGGTGGATTGGACCCAAGGCTAATTCCTCCGTGAAAGAGAGACTGGTGGTGGCTGTGGGGTATATGAGAGAATGCACAAAGAACGCGAACGTGGTGATTCAGGTGTGGGTTCCCTTACGGAGTGGGCTTGTGGCCGGGCCTGAGTACCTGAGCAGAAATCCAGATGAGTGGGTTGCAGTTGAGATGAACATGAACATGAACGTGAACATCGGAAGGGACGTAAGCCTTCGGTTCTATAGAAGCCAGGAGTACCCGCGCCTTCCTTATTATGTGGACGTTCCTGGTTCCTTAGCCCTCCCTGTGTTGGAAAGAGGCACCCACACATGCCTCGGCGTCATCCAGATTCTAACGCCTCCCTCCGACACCATCAACTATTGCCCGCAACTTGTTAACAATAATCTTCTCTGCAATTCTTTCCAGGTACTTCTTCTTTAACAACAAATACTCTCATATTTTGTGGCATAGCATAGGATGTTTAGTGAGAATTATTGGAACAGGTATTTGAGGAGGTGTACGAAGCAGCAGTGAATGAGATGGCGGAGGTGATGAGGGGTGTGTGCAGGGCGCAGAATGTGGCATTGGCTCTCACCTGGGCTCCTTGTTGCATCCAACAGGGAGGCAAGTGTGGCTATGGCCATTCCACCGATACTCACTTTTCAACGGTGGAGAGAGCGTGTTTTGTGGGGGATGCCCAAGCACTTCCCTTCAAAGATGCTTGCTCTCAGCACCACCTCTTGCGCGGCCAAGGAATCGTGGGCACAGCCTTCACAACTTCCAAGCCATGCTTTGCGATCGACATAGCCGCCTTCACCAGAGCCCAATATCCTCTCGCTCACCACGCCAACATCTTCGGCCTGCATGCTGCCGTCGCCATTCCTCTAAGGACCCTCTACACCGATTTTGTCCTCGAGTTCTTCCTTCCCAGGGACTGCCATGACAGGGAACACCAAAACCACTTCCTCAACTCCATATCCCTCCTCCTTCAGCAGTCTTGCCGGAACTTGCATGTTGTCATGGGGGATGAATTCACGTTGCCGCCGCCACCGCCGCCGCAGCAGCAGCAGCCATATCTTGGTAACAAAGAGGAAATAGTTGTGAGTGAGAAATTGGAATCCCAGTGGCAGGCAGAAGCGTGCGGGTCGTGGATTGCGCACATGATGGAGGCCCAGGCCCAGGCCCATGAACAGAAGGGGAAAGGAGTGTGCGTGTCGTTGGAATACCTGGAAGAGGCGAAAGAGGAGTTCAAAGTGACAGGCAAGTGCAGGTGGGAGAGTGGCAGCGGTGGTGCTTACGAGGCGGTAGATGTACAGGAGCAGCAGGTGTTTGGCGATGAATCTCAGACTCAAACTCAGACTCTTGGTGGGCGACGTGGCAGAAAGTCCGGTGAGAAGAGGCGTACGAAGGCGGAGAAGACTATCAGTCTGCCAGTTCTCAGACAGTACTTTGCCGGAAGCCTGAAAGATGCGGCAAAGAGCATCGGAGGTGAGATATATATACGTATATATCATCATGAATCAAACTCGTCCCTTCCATTCCATTACTTTCTTTCAATTGATTTATTAATGAATGAATGAACGCATGCATGCATGCATGCATGCACAACGCTATATGCAGTGTGTCCCACAACTCTGAAAAGGATATGCAGACAGCACGGGATCACGAGGTGGCCATCGAGGAAGATAAAGAAGGTAGGGCACTCTCTGAAGAAGCTTCAGCTTGTGATCGATTCAGTGCAGGGTGCGGAGGGTGCCATACAGATCGGTTCCTTCTACAACAGTTTTCCGGAGTTGAGCTCTGCCACCTCTCACTCATCCATTCCCAACTCCAAGAACAATAATAACAGCAGCAATAACAACAACAACTTGTACGGCCATTCCCCACCCTCATCCTCCTCTCCTTCCACCGTGCCTCCTCAACACCAACATTTGTATTTCAGCACAGCCAACGTCTCCCAAACAACAGCTCTGAGGGTGAAGGCTACTTTTGGGGATGAAAAGATCCGTTTCAGCCTGCAACCGAAGTGGGGGTTCAGAGATTTGGAGGTTGAGATTGGAAGGCGTTTCAATGTGAAGGATGTGGGGAAGGTGGTGGTGAAGTATTTGGATGATGAAGGAGAGTGGGTTGTTTTAGCCTGCGATGGTGATCTGGAGGAGTGCAAAGACTTGCACACAACCTATGAGAGCCGCACCATTAGACTCGCCCTCTTTCAACCTTCTCCTTAACCTTCTTCATTCTACTCTCTATTTTCTCCCAACCATTTTTTTATCTCCTTTCTTCCTTCCTTCAAATGCTAACATTTCCATCAACAATCTCTTCCTTCTAAACAAATTTTAAGTTCTTCTGCTATCTCCAAATATATCTACTCAATCGTTTTAATTTTCTCAACTACTTAGTGCTAACACAGCCAATAAGATGTCACCATTATACATCCATCAAGTTTAATATATGTTACTGTTTGATATTATTCATTGAAAATCACAAATTTCATGAGTATCAAACACCATTCTGTACTTTTCAATAAATTTTAACTGCTAATAAAGGTGGCTCTTTCCTTCGTAGAATTCAGCATGTAAGTTCATAGAAATATACCAAAAGCACTATTAAAAAATTGGTAGAAAAATTAACATATTATTATATATACCCAAATTCATTCGAACTACTATAATCAAAAGTGTATATATGTCTTTAAAAAAAATAAGATAGCTTAACAATAAGGTTACACTTTTGTTTCAACAGAAGCCAACTTTTAGACGTGCAAGAGTGAAGAATAGCACAAGTAATTGATGGCAAAAATAAAATATACAGATTGTAAAGTTGGGAGAGGCTACATATGTCTTTCCAATTTAATTTATAAGTTTAGTTTCCTAGAATTAACTCTTATTGATAAGAAAGAGATCAGTTAAAATTAATTAAGTATTTAAGAGTTTAAAAAATATTGCAATTAATACTTAACGTATATATGCAAGTTTGCAAGATTACATAACTAAAAAAAAAAATATGTTAGAGAGTGTATTTCAATATATTTTAATCAATAATAAAATGTTTGTTATTTCAAATGTTTTAATAATAATAATTAAAACTGCATGTCCTATATATTTTTTTAATATTTGGATGAAAAAGAATTTAATATATTTAGTTGTCAAGTCAAAAATTTGGATGGACAGCTTTTTTCAGAATAAAATCAAACTTTAAAAGTTAGAGAGACCAAACTTATAATTTATTTTAAATATTTAAAAAAAAATCATTAACTGTTGTTTAATCATATATTTAAAATTTATTTAATTTTGCGCGCTTTAAATGATTTCAACAATTATATATACATCCAGTTGAATTAAATAAAAATAGAATGATTGAAATTCAATGATTAAACTGGAGTTACTGGTAAATTCGAAACGAAAATTAAAAAGGCAACAAAGAGCGATGGTAAATTCAACATTTTATTCTTACACTCCATTTTCCTTTCCTGCACCTCCATATATATATATATATTTCAGAACTTATTTCAAGTGATTAGGAACAAAATGAAAAATGAACTTCTTTACATTTCTCAAAAATTTTGTAACACCACAATTTTTACTTCTAAATTATTAAAAATTTGTGAAAAAACTTGAAGAGAACTTAAAAATTACGACATTCACTGTTGTCTTTATAAAATAAAGTATTATCCAAATATAACTTTCAAATATTTTTGACGGAAACCCAAAAAATAACCAAAATACCTCTAGTATCATCAAATATTTTATCAAAATATAGTTGCACAAATTACTGAATATTTATTTTCAATTATAGTATTAACTTTGATTTAAAAACCTTTTTTTGAATTTTTCTTCAACTGTCTCTATTTCTATGTAAATTATCAAGATACCCATGACTATTTTTCTGCAACCGAGTCCGTTTTAATTGAGAAAATTATTTTTATCATCAAAATTATCAATTTGACGTTTAAATGATAAATGCATTCCATAAATTATATTTAAAGATTTTTCGAAAAGTTATAATAAGTATTAACTGTAGTAAAATTGAAAATATGACAGTTTAAGCTTAATCAATATTTTCTAAAAATAAAATTATCTAACTCTCTTTATACTTTTAAACGTGATTCTCAGGAATATTCTAATAATGAAAATCTTTCATTGAAAATTGAACTTGGGGTTATTATCAGAATTGTTATGGGTATTTGGTAAGTTAGATACCCTAACATCGTTTGAGAATGACAACTATAGTCAATTACAAAACGATGTATATAGCACTTCTACTAAACTTATAAACGGATTTTTGCTTCAAATATCAGCAAATGTTCTCGGAATTATATACACAATATAGTAACTGTGGTGATCAAACCTACCAATCATCAGAAATTAGCAGCTGTTTAACCGTGAACATGTTCAGATATATAAGCAATGAGCTTCTCAATCTAAAAGTCAAAAGAAAAGACACTATTAATCCTTATCAGGACAATTTTTCTGTTCATTAAATGTGATAAGCGTAGTTAAATTCTAATTAGAGGCTCTGTTCTGATGAAGCGCAGAGGGCACGTCGTCTTCTAACTGCTCCTTAATGACTGTATATCTCAACGGAGGACCAAACAAGCTCAATACCACCTGAAAAGAAAGGGCAGGAAACGTGAGATGTTTCTAAATTAGTTACTGTACATAAGTTACCCATTTAATCCTACAGTTGAACATATTTCATCTTTTAATCCTTATACTTAAAATTGTCTTAATTTTTATATATACTATTTTTATTCTTTATAAATTTAGACAGTAGGAACTAAGATATTAAAAAGGTATGTATAGAGACTCAAACAAATTAAAATTATACGCATAAGGATTAAAATAAATGATTTTTTATTATAAAGATTTAAAACAAGACTGTATATAATCATAAGAACTAAATGAGTGATTAAACTTTGTGCCTATATATTTTTTTGGGTACAGAAAGGTTTAGGGCGAAGTTAGGCTATCCTAAGGTCAAAACATACCACAAGCCTCAGCAAGGGCTTACAGTGGTGCTGAGTGCTAGCAGATTGCCCAACAATGAGGATTGCTAGGAAGTAGGAATTGAACCAAAGCCGTAAAGGTAAAGTGCTCGATTACTATAGGCATCACTAATCCAAGTGGTGAATGTATGGATTAATGATTAAGCCACTTGTAAGGCATCTTGTAACACATCGTGAAATTGAAAGCCAAGTGTGACCAATAAAATGGAAACGGAGTAAAATCTATTTCATGACATCAAGAAAAGCTACAGTCATTTGTAGAGTAACACCAAACACCACAGACTTACTGGTAGAAACACAAGACCGTGTAAGAAGCCAATGATAACCAAGGCGAGGTACATCTGGAAGTAATACACCTGCAAAGACCCAAAAGCTACTTTTAACAATTATTGATCAGACAAGCAAGTATTGGAGCCAAGGGCCATATGCACATACCACAAAAATTTCAGATGTAGAGAAGCAAAGGACGATAACTCCGACTAATTTTGTAAGTGTGATTCCACTGCCAAACAAAGATAAATAATTTAGTCATAAATGCTATACCTGTACAAGTTCTCTGACAACAGAGCAAGAGTTATATCAAAAGTACAGAACTGTATACTAACTCAAACTTTTCACAAAGTCCAATGGATCAAAAGTTCGTTCACTGAAGATAAAAAGAACGAATGACCACAAACAATATTGAGATTGATAATAAGATATCACACACAAGTACAATAACTAAATGCACCTATTTATACCATTAAAAAGCCCAAGCATTAGTACTTTCAGTACTAGCCCAACTGCTAGCGGCCTAGCCTAGGTTTACTAATATCCCTAATATCTTCTAATGGTCACCCTCAAGCCGAAGCTTATTTTACAAGTTGATTGACAAATACAGTATGCATATTCGATGTGTATCCAATGAGTGATACAGTTATTTTAAAATATATACAATGCAATATGTCTAAGACACATAACTAGATATATATAAAATGCATAAAGCATAAATTAAGAACATATCTATTGGACATTGCTATAAACAAAATCAAATAGAAATCATTTTCATCATAAATCACTTCATATTTTGCCACGTTCCTATCATATACACGCTTCTGTGTTTATATATAATGCTCGCTTATATGTCTCATACGTAGCTGTATTGGATATTTATAATTTTTAAAGGCTTGGAAACTTAAGGCTGAGTTCCCCAAATGCTTATCAATTGATATTTGAGCTGGTTGTCAGTGTCTTAAGAAGGATCCCCACAACCAAACAACGCAGCCACTCAGGTGCCCACCTATACTGGCAGCTGAATGGCTGCCAATAGATCAGAATATCCCTTCTTTATTTCTCAAGGATATGGATCCTGCAAACCAATATTAGCACAAGCCCAAGCCAATTCTTTTGCAAATGGATAAGGATCCCGCAAGCGGAAATGCAAAGAGATGAAGTGATCATGGACTTGCCATGATAGATGCTACTAGTGTAATACCATGATAGATGCACAATGTATCCTGATTTTGATAAATACGTAGCGAGCTACAGTCGGTCCAAGGCTACAAATATTAAAGTCCATGGCATTTCCAAATGAAACAATACATATAGTCAACCTGAATACAGAAGCCCCCATAGTACACAATGCTGTCTTTGCTCGTTGGCTCCTATCCCCCAAGCTTACCTGGGAAAACATATACAAAGATCAGAAAATGTTCGTAGTCACCAATAGACAGGTGGTTCAATTGCATAAAGTCTCTGAATTAATCAAACTATCAATATTCCCCTAGTGACAAAGCAGGTTGAATTTCACATGCTTTAGTAATCCCCATAACCTCTTTCTGTAACAAATAGGAAGTAAACACATATCACTGTTTCCTTGAAAATACAATCACACCTTACATGGAAGACCTGTCAATTTATAGAAAGGATCAGACTAACCGTGAAGGCATGGACTATATGCACACAAAATTCCACAGCAATCCCTATTGACATAACAAGGTTTACAACAGACACTGCATTGAGTTGGATACCCAAAATTGCCATTACACCCTGCAGGAGTCACAACGGTCATTTGTTTCACTCTGTAACTGAGGAATTAAAAAAGATATGAAAAGGAAAGCAAATGAAAGATGAAACAAATTTGCAGCTGTAAGATAAATGATACCATGAGGTCCAAAATTATCATGACAAGAACAAGTAATACGATTGCTGAACTCCACAAGCTGCATTGAAAAACACAAAAAAGAAATACTTATACCTGTAATGGAGAGAATATATTTTTAGTTTTAAGTTTTAACTGTAAAAATGCAAGACTTAAGTATACCTGGATGTGATGACCAGACAAACAACAAAAATAGCACCTGTGATATCAAGTTATTTAACGAATTTGATTAAGGAAAGATAGTCTTGATATGATACATTTTCACACAAGTAATAATTGAAGAATCTATGTCAAGGAGAAAGGGGAAACAAAACATGGACAAAGGGTAGGTAGACATAAATTAGATTTTCACTTTCCAATTTTGGTCCAATCAGAAATGTTAAGAGGACGGCAAATATGTATTACCCATGGATATGTAGTTGAAACCCCAATACTGAAATCTTTCATACATAAAAAGCAACAGACGATGCTATATATCCTTTCAAGAAGCAGAAATAAAGTGGTTTGGCATTGTTAAGATGACAAAACTACTTCATCAAAGATGATATAGATAGAATTTAGAAGTTTGAAGCGAAGAACATGAGTACAAACCTTCTCAATAAAGGCTAAAATTTCAACATATAAAGTGAAAAGTGCAAACATGAAGGAAAAATGAAGGATCAAAACAGACCGTCCAGCTTACACAAGGTTGACACATGAGTATGTTATTCTGCGATTATATGCATTATTTAAATGGGTTTGGAATACCAACCTAGTGCTATGGTAATGTTGATCAGAGATAACTTCCATACATCCAGGTATTGTTCAAAGAAGATATAAAACACTGAGTACGGAAAAATATCCATCTGCATGAGATAAACTTTAGTCAACAAGAAGTGGAGATCCTCCAAAGAATCAATAATTTGGGACACTATACAGGTTCAGCCATTACAAAATGGTCCGTAAGGATGAGCAAACGGAAACTATATCCATAATCATATGAACTTCTATTTTGTTATAAACTTAATATAACCAAAACGACATTCCAAGAAAAAGTGATAACAATACCAACAAACATGGGGACTCAAAGGTCAAGAAAAAAAAAGGACAACATTTCCAAGTAAAATATTAGATTGGTAAAAGACAGAAATAATAATAATAACAACAAAAACAATCACAATAACACTAAATCAGTCCCTTTTAGCAATAATATAATTTACCCTTCTCATATCATTCTACTATAATAATGTTCATTATTATTGAAAACTCACAATAGTCAACTGAATCTAGTTTTTCTTCTATTACCAAATCTTTTATGATTAATAGCCTTTATTATCCTTAAATTATTGTCATTAGTGTCAATTTTTAGTTGCTGAATATTCGTTATAAGAATATGATTAGATATTGTTTCTAGTCCTTATAAATATGTAATTTTTTATTTTAGTTTATATAAATATGTTAATTTTTTTATTTTATTCTCTACAGGTACATCACTTTTTTTTTATATTTGATATCATACGTTGACGTGACACTTTTGATGACTGACGTCAACATCATAATTTGGTCATTGTGTTGATGTGACAGGTGATGACACCATCATGACTTCATGATAATGTCATCAACCTTAGGTTTAATAAAGGAATTTAACTTCAAAAACCAAAAGCAAAAAAAGAAAAAAAGTTAAGAGGGATCAAAATCAAACAAAACAAGAATTAAGTCAATCCTATTTTTCATGGACAAAAAAGTTAATTAAGTCATAATAGGTATAGAGTCAATCATAAAGAAAAGGCTCATAAATGCAGTTCTAAAAAAAATAAAAATTACAAGGAGAGTAAAATATGTGAAGACCATATTACAAACAATTCTTAGATCCTGAATGCAAAAAACAGCTCAGGTAAAAATGCATAATGCCATTGATGCTCAAACCTTTAAAGAAGTAGAAATTCTTGCCGAAAAATCCCTTGCAGCTTTTATTGCATTAACATAGTCACCCTAACAAGATTTTGATTAGATCAAGCAGAGAACTGTGAAAATTTTGCTAAAGCAAGGAAAATAAGATCATCACTTATCACTCTGCTGCTTACTTGACTATTAAGTGGAGTGTGATAAGTTCGGAACTCAGAAGCTTGAATGATACCACTCTCATAACCTGCAAGCTCAGTTATAAGCAAAATTTGTATATCAGATTTTAATATTTATGAATTTTATAGCAAATACAAAGGCAACAGAATAAAAGGTTTGCTCTTCAAGAAAGGGGGAATGAGTATTTTTTTTAAACCATTCAGATCTACACTGTTGGTGTAGGCTCCATGACCACCCTTTGCACAATCAGCTGATGGAAGTGCATCAAGAAACCAGGGAAGCTTCTCTCTGAACTGTGCCGTAGATGGACGATCATTAACCAAATCCGAGTGGCGGAAACACTAGGAATCAACCACAAAGGTCAGTTGTTTTACCAATTCACCCTTTTGGTTTACATTTGCAACTTTTGGGCAAGTAGTATCCTACGTAATAAACAAAAAACTTAGGGGAGAAAGTATATTACTGTTGTACAGTCTGTGCACACTCCACCCAACCCACACGGTCCTTCATCCGGTAAACAGCAAGGTGGCTGAAAAATACAGATACTTACTATTACAAATGAAAATATACACATAGATACATCGAACAATATTTAGTTAGATTAATCATTTAAACAATTGATTTAGAAACAAAAACAAGGCCAAAAAAAAATGAAACCAGAGTATCACAAAGTATATATACTTATATATGTTGCATGAATATAAGTTCAAAACATGTAGGAGAAAACAGAAGTTCAACGCGCTGCATGCAAATTTTATCCAACAACATACAAAGAAACACGTACCTGATCATCAGGTGGACAATAAGAGCCATTTGTGAATTTTCGGCAGCAGCTAAAAGCTTCGGGTGATATCCATACAAGGAAATCATCAAGCCACGATGCAGCTGGTTTGGCTATGTAGCTTGATTTTGGCACTAATGAAGCTCTAGATATCTGCAATATTATAGAACCAAATGTTCATATATGCAAACATAAAATGTAGAATACATTACAAGGGTAGTTATGTACAAATTCTACAATTACAAATTAAAAGTCTATATATAGGAGTAGTAATCCTCCTTTGTACTAAGCTGAATATGGAATAAACTTTAACCACTTCCTTTCAAATCTTTTACATTTATCAACTAGGTATTAGACTCTTGATCCAAAGGGGCCTTAACTGCAGCATTCATTACGACCTTGGCACCTTCATCATGCCCAGAAACTACTGCCATCATACAACAGTGCGTTTGCTGAATTATGTTTCCTGTGTTTTTTTCCAGCAAATATCCCATCAGAAAACCAGCTGATGCTGATGCTCCGGTATCCAAAGTTCCAGCTCAGTCAAATCTGCCATGCCCGTTACACATTTCAATTGTGTGTATGTACACCACATGCCGCTGCCACCACAGAACAGGTCCCTGGCCACCTTTTGTTATGTCTCGGGGGTTGATTTGTCCTAAACTTCCTCTTTCACAGCTTTTAGAAATGCAGATCCGTTTCACTTTTTTCCCCACCATGTCTGAGAAAAAACCTTTTCTCTTCAGTCTCATAATAACCCCAAAGATATGTTGCAAAGTGTCTTCCCATCCTGATGGGCAGAATTGCCTTCAGTAGGCTCAACTGGTTTGCACCATGAGAAGATCATATTTGATGAACTTATGTGTTTGATTTCAAGGAACATATTGTTAGGTAGGTAGGGATGTCAAGTGATCAATGGCACCCAAATCCAATATCCAATATTCGTTACAGAATCTATGAGACATTGTCCAACAACAAAAGGAAATTTTCCAAATGTACCTAAATACAAATATGCTAGAGAACTGGTATCTGTCTGGATTTATGTCTAACTTAACCTTACAAAACCAGCTTGTAAGGTGAGGATTACACTCCATTTATATATATAATTCGGCCTTTGAATGAACATTTCAAACATAGGATTAGATATTTATGAGTGGTCAAACAAGATCTCGATAATGGTGGCATAATAGCACCCAAAGAACTTGACTTGGATAGGCTTTGAATGGCTTTGATACTATCTCAAATACTAGGTTAGAATAGAATGATTTTATTTTATTGCTAAAAATGTATTCAGATCCCTATGATTTAGGGATATAATCAGATCCCTATGATTCAAGGATATTTCCGTTATACACTTCAATTATAATCTACTAAATATGGAATAATAAATATGATTGCTGACATATCAAGATGCTCTTTCAAAGAAATGGAATCTCCAATCACAGAAGTGCACTAACACGAGTTTGGATGCAAAGAAGAAAATCCGAGAGAATGGTTTTTCATTGTTGTGCTTTGAAGTTCAGTTCAAAGCTGTCTTGCTTTCACAATTGTATGTGCATGAATTTTATCCCAGAGCTATTAGGAAGATTGAAGTCAAGAGAGGAGGAGCTGGTCTTGCTATCAGTTATATAGATCTTAGTAACCACAAGTATCTGACTGTCAGTGGGTTAAATATGAATAAACTAATCTACTCGTATACAAGAAGGTGCAATAACAAGTAGTAAAATTATACTGCAATACTTACGAACATGACCATTGAATTACCTCATTTAAAAGAGAATTTGAGTCACAGTGGCTAATGGAGCATAGCTGGTTTGTGTGTTTGGATTCCAAACTGCACAGGAGACTCACAGGAAATCGGTTCAAAAGTTCAAATAATACACTTTATCGTACATGTATATGAGATTTTTGACATGAAACTACAGTGGAGGAAAATAATAATATACATAATTTTCTTCCCACTAATTCTATGTCCTATTTTATTCAACTGTATCTTGCATGCTTAACGCATCATTTCAGTTTGTAAATAATACAAACCTAGTTGTCTTATTAAAAAACAATTAATTAATAAAGAGATAAGTACAGTTAGAACAGTAAAATTAATCAACCTGTAGTTGTAATCCTTTACAACAAAATATAATGGTGGTCCAACTCTAAGGTACTCAGATATGTTACTGAAATAACCCTGAAAAGACAAAAAAAATGAACGTGAGACTGAACAGTACAAAATGGAACATGGGAAACAAATAGAAAAATTAAAACCTGAAGATAGGAATCTCGTGGAAGAGCAATCTGTTGCTCAAGACCAGGTTCAATCCTAGTGCATAATGCCTGTCAAAATAAAATGAAAAAAAAAAAAAACACAAATAGAATGACAGTTCTCAAAAGGTCCACTGAAAGTTAATATTTTCCCATTTCCGAAGAAACTTACAATGCTTGCTAAGGTAAATCCAACAAAGATGGCGATGACCAAGATTTTAACTACTCGTAGTCCAAGAAATGGTGCATGAACCTCCTACATTCACACAATGATGGAAGACTAAATTTTAATCAGAAAAGTGAGAGGTAAGTGAAAGGATTTATCTTTTTCTTACAAATGTTCTAATCTTCTAAATGCCCAATCCATCCTTATTGTCCCCTATCTATCTAGCTAACCCCTCAAAAAAAATACAAGATTAATGTATCTTGAGAAATTTCTACCTGTGATAATCAAATAGAATAAGAAAACAACAAAATTGAATTCATAAAACGTGGGCAATAAGATGAATTTTATTTTAAGTTTACACATAATCAGCCCATGAATTAAATATATCTTCTACCTTCATATACCACGTTAGTAATCCCTCTTTTTCCTGGCTGCTGCCTACACACATGATTAGAACCATATATAAGCAAGCAAAGAAAAAAGTCTAGCATGAAAATTACCAACAGAAGCTGAAAATAGCTCATGATTATTCTTTAATGGAACTTTAAGATATATAAACAGTTATCGAGATCAATTTCAAGGTAAAAGTTTAATCCACAACGTAAAAGTTTATATCCTTAATATGTTTGATGTTTCATTATAGGAGGGTCTTTCAAATTGAAGCATTCACAAAGCACATAACAATCATGCCTTGTTCCAAAATAAAATCTCACCAAGACTAAACAGGCAACAAAAGGATCAAATTTGTAACCACTACAGTAAGCCTTTGATATCATGTCAAAGACCACTAGATCCTATAAGTTTATGGCTTAACTTATCAGTATTCGAACATTAGCAAGTGTGATTTATAGGTCTAAATAAAACCCCATGCAAAAGAGCTTTTAGCTTGAAGAGCAGAAAAGCAAAAGTTGCTATCATAGATGCATAAAAAGTGTTAAACTCTAAGGAAAAGAGAAACATTGAGTTGAAACCATGAGTTTCTCATACAGCACAAATGTTTTATTTATATCGAGGGAAAGGAATCAATACAATAAATTGGGAGATTTGGTATCCTCTAATAACAAGTATATGATACGGGGATAAATAAAAAAGTTCCAAATAATGATACATATATAATTTAGACATTTATGATTATATAGGATCTGCTCTTTATTTCTATAAATATAACAATAGAATCAACTATTTATTTCAATAATTATAACTACATAAGATCAGCTCCTTATTTTTATAGTTATAACAAAAAAGATAGGAGCATAAATGATCAAAGTATTGACAACACGATGATAAAGGCTATACCATTTTGAAAACCAACCATACCAAAGAGCCTAAATGGTAAGATGCAAGCATAGTAGTAGACCAAAGTATTTGTGCCTTAACTTTATGCATGTACCTTCATTCTCGGAGGACCGATTCAACTTTATGCATGGAAAACAGTCAATTCTGTTGTCCTTAGCTCTCACAAAGTCTAATGTAACCAAAGCTACGAAAGCAGTAATCTGCAGAAGGAAGTCCAGTAGAACCGCCAAAGCTGTAGAAAAGAAAATTCAGCAGTAAGTATTAACATTACAAAATCCTAAAATCACCTTTTAAAGGAGTTGTATTATTACCCTCCATTATTTATGTGTAGATGAAAAATTTCCAGTTCAGTTTTCTGTTAGTCCAAAATAAAAGGTGAGAATAGATAATTCTTTAACCTGCAATCATGGAGAAAACACGGCATGCTGGCATAGAAACAAATGATCCTACAGCAAATGCCAAAATCTCTGATAAGCTGGCTAGCGTTATTGAAGGTCCAACTTCACCCATTGCATTGCTTATTTGTTCTTCAACTGACAAATTTGAGGGTTGTCGCTTGACAGCATCTACGATTATACACATGTTATCAACACCAACCTGAACAAAAAATGAAAATCAAAAGGAAGCAAAATCTCACAAAACTTGCAGAAAAGTAATCAAGAAGGTTAGAAAAGTTAATAAAACATTCATTTAGAGAATGATCCAAATTTAGAGGAAGGGATCTGGATTAGCTTAAGAAAATAGTAGCCAGCATATATGATATTTATATACATCCAAAGCATAAATTGTAAATACATCTATTTACAAGACAATAACAATGAATTCAAGCTATTTCCTATGACACTATTTCTTGAAGGATGCATGAACCAAATATAACAAAACTTAATGTTTACTTTGCAACACTAATAATTATAATTATAGTAACATTACCTACTCCCCTAAAGTTGTTGCGTAGGAGTCATGCAACAAGCTGGTTCCACACATAACTAACTCAAGGACCTCAAAGAATGTCGGTGAAAATGTTAAAAGTAGCTCACTAAAACAGGAATAATTAACTTGACGAAAGTAGGGATGATTTTGTCAAATTTCAACTTCAAATCAATTGGCATTAAACAAAGTTTCCCAATAAATATGAAAGCCGTACTCCAAAAATTTAAGTAGATGATGTTGGACTTCCCAATACCCTCCTTCCATAGATGCTTGCCAAATCAGGCAAGCCTATTAGATTAGGCAAATACAAAGATGGGCTATAGGGTCTGATGCTAAGACAAATTTCAACTTAAATCCAATTGGCTTTAAGCAAATTGCTTAATAGATATATAAGTCACATCCAAAAGTGGAACTTCCCAACATGCCCCACCAAGATATTTGCCAAACTAGGCGAGCTTATTAGAATAGACAAATACAAAGATGCGTTATAGGCTCTGATACCATCTCAAATTCACCTTAAAATCGATTGACATTTGTCGAACAAATATATAAACTATACTCCAAGAATTGAGATAGGAAATGTGGAACTTCCCAACAAAACAAACTTCTTCTAATGAATATTCTCCCTCACAAAATGAAAATCAACCTCAATGTGTTTTACTCTTTCATGAAACCTTGGATTTACCACACAGAAACTTCAAGAACTGCTATCTACAAACTCATAACTCCTTAATAACCTATATTAGCAATACAAGTTCATACATTGCAACTGTTATTGCTTGATGCCAGCTTTTTATTTCCTAAGATATCATATTACCTCTAAAAATAATGCCTAAGGGAGAACTTGATAATCAGCGCATGTGTAAACCTTATATTTCCATATAAACTTTATCCTCAAAGTCATACAGTAACCATCTTCCTTGAGCTCTTTTATGTATATAAGACCTGAACAACGACATCCTAGTATGAGTCACATGGAGGATCAAAGAATTGACTAACACTACACATTAAAAGAAATGCATGGCCTAGCTGTTTCAAGAAAGTTCAGCAACCCAATCATTCTTCAATAATATTTAGGGTAAGGTAATGGCTTCCTCCATCTTCACAAAAGCTTCCAAGGTTTACACTTTGCCAATGCCAACCTCTAGAATATCTAGGCATATTCCCTCTAGGAAATAGAAATTTCAAGTCCACATCTTGCAAAAGCTTGCCAAGATCCTTAATCTGAAAAGGCTTGAACAAATTCTGGTTCAAGTTGCCAATACATCCTAATCTCTTTGTGAGGGCAATGTCATGTTATTAGATTTATGATATCTAGACAATAGATTATTTCATTGGATGAGATAGATTATAAAAACCACCTCACTAAAAAACCTCAATCTGCAATACGTAGCCTTACAGAGGTCTATCTAACTATGGTAACATAACTACAACTAGTAAAGATAACTATGGCAAACCTAACAAATTTTAACTAATTGAGAGTTGGCTACGCAGTTCCAACAATAGTTACAAAGTTATTAACTTAAAGAAAAAACAGTAGGCAGGTAATGTATACTCCAATACATGTACCTTAGGTACATGTATTTGGCATTGTTAAGAATGGAATGCGTAGAGTATGCCAGGACAAAAAAGCCAAGATCTTATACACTCTTAATACCATACTGAATATACTGAGAAAAAGACAAGAAAGAAGAAATTGTAATATTGTATTATTGCACCACTGAATACTCAAAGATTACAAAAGATGCTAAGCATTCTGTGTACAAAGAGTATATATAAACATCCTAACAAAACACTATAGCTGTGAGGTGACAGATGTTTAATTAATAAATGTCATGATGACAGCTATAACTGCCTAATGGAGAATAACAGTCAACTAACAAAACAGAAAATAAAGAAATTGGCATCTGCATATATTCTGTTGAAAGCATGGGTACTATCCAAATTGATTTTGGTACCCCCCAACTTAATGTGAGTTTGGAGGCAACCAAACAGGCACTTCATGTTTCCTGCACTTAACCCATTAATGTGCATAATACTAATATAAGACATTATAATATATCTGGTAGAAATACATAAAACTTGATAATGATAAAAACATAAAGACTTACTGCTAAAACCAGAAAAGGTATAACTTCCATTATGATTAGTGTTGATTTTACTCCAATAGCACTGAAAAATCCAACGGATCCAAGGACGGAAAGCATAACAAGCAAAACCCCCAAAAGACCAAGCAATACCTGAATAACATAAAGTTGAAGAATGGGAAGAATAAAATAATCAGAGTTTGAAGATGCTACTAACATTTGAAAAAGTTAAAATGGATTTCTAGCATGTGTCAACATGAGAAAAAAAGTATAAAAAAAGGGTTAATTACTTTTATGGTCCCTATAATTCTGCAAATTTTACCTTTCAATCCCTATACCTGAACTTCATTCATTAGTCCCTTATGGAATGTATATTTATGACTAACTTCACCTTACAAAACTAGCTACTAAGTTGAAATTTGCACCCTACTTATATACTATATTTTAACTGTATTACTAGTCGGTGTGAATCTCTGGGATACCACTTCATGCCAGGATATTTAGGTGGCCCAACAACAATTATTATAATATGCTTCATTACTGTCCCAGAATCAAGTTTAGGTCTAACTCAACCCTAAAAGACTAGCTCATAACATGAGGTTTGGAGCTCATTTATAAACACCACTTTAATTTCATCTCTAATCTATGTGAGATCTTCAATAGTCTTTGATTTTACATGGCAAGGATGAAAGTGATATGTATAAGGACTGAAATGGATTAAAAACAGTATGTATAAGGACTAAAATGGATGATTAAGTATAATAACTAAAAGGTAAACATTGTGCAAATATCCAAACCAAACGAGTAATTAAACCAAAGAAATAATCTAGTTGCTGAGAAACATGAAAATCTATGGAAGAATTCAAGATGAAATGTAATTGGTTTGTCTTCTCATTATCAATGGTAAAATGGTCAACAACTTCGTTGGCCTTTGTCTCCCACTTTACACCACTTATGACACAAGACATTGAAACCCCTCAAAACTGAAAATCTTTAGGCAGATGAATGGACGGGCTTGAATTTAGAGACGGCAAAAATTCAATAGGTTTCTCACAGTTGATGTACACAAAAACACACACATATATACAAAGATGAGTACAAGTATATCTCAAAGAGGAAGACTACATATTTTGCTCCCTAACCTAAAGCTAGGTACACCTAAAAACAGCTTGGACAAAAACTTGTACAGCAAAGTAATAACAACTATAACACTCTCCCTCAAATTGGAACACATAAATTGTATGCACCAAGCTTTGAACACATAAAATGAATGCTAGTTAGAATGTTTGCAAGTTGGTCACTAATGGTGTTGATGAATGTAGTACTAAGTTCCTCGGACAGCTACTTCTCCACGACAAAATGACAATCTACCTCTGTGTTTGGTTCTCTCATTAAACACTGAATTGTAGACAATATAAAGAGTAACCTGATAATCACAATATAGTTTTTCTACTCAACTTTACAAAATTCCAAATCTAGAAGTAGTTGGTTAATCCACACAAGTTCATAGGTGGCCAAAGCCATAGATCTATATTTAGCTTCTGTACTCTTCCAAGAAAAATATTGCCTCCAACGAATACATAATATCTTGTGGTGAACCTCCTACCAACAGGAGTCAGTCCAATCTGCATCACAGTGCCCTAAGATTTGAGAATTTCCCTTCTCCTCATACAACAATCCTTGACCTCGAGCCTTTCTAACATATCTAAGAATGTGAATTGACTAATAATTCCAGACTGCAAAGAGATATCAAGGCTTGTAATAGTGAGATAAATGAGTTTTCCCACCAACCTCTTACATTAATCCAGATCTAGAAAGGATTTACCTTGGTCCACTATTAGCTTTTGACTTAGCTCATGTGACGAATCCAAATTCCAAAATATAAACTCCCTCACATTTATAGGCTGATCTACCTTTACCCAGCTAATTTTAAACGTTTATTAGAAGAATTTAGGCAGCAAGGAAACTCTACTTCACTTGGTCATTGAAGCTCAGGCACCACGTCATGCACCAACTATCCCAAAGTCTTAAGTTACTAGGTGAAAACATGTTGCTTTTACATATTACATTCCTAAAACCCCACCAAAATATTAATTAGCATTTATTATTATTAATGTATGAAATACGAGCATTTAATAATTATTATTCTTCCATGTAGCTTAGTTATTGTATTCATCTGATTTTAATGTATCTTAGGAGGTAGTTTTCTCGAAAAGAGTACTAGTTACTATTACTAATTCTTCTATTAAGAATACTCAAGTAAATCTAGCAAAAGAAATCTTGGTTTCTCCCTTCTCATATTCTTTGTTTCTCTCTTCTCACCTTAGAAGACTTGAAGATTAAATGGAACAGACCTATGAAGCTCTATTATGATAATAAGTCAACAATTAACACAACTTATAATTCTGTTCAGCATGATCAAACAAAATAGATTAAAGTGGATAGTCATTTTAACACTTCAGCTCTCATGTCATACTTAATAGACTAAACTTCAGCTCCGGTGCGTAGTTTAGATGCTGGGAATCCCTATGAGAATTAGACGAGAATATTTATATCAAGAAGTACAATTTAGCACATATTAGCACTTATGAATATGCACAAACAATTCAATATCAGAATATATACTAGATGAGGTCATGCAAAAAGACAATTGCAAGCCTCAAGAAAAAATATACCTTAGATGAGAGGAAGAAAGAAGATGGATGACGAGGTTTATCTCCCAAGGTCACCGATATATAAGCAAACATCACAATATAGCTCACCTAACAATATGTAGGAGAAGAAATTTATTGTATGTTCGAATAAAGCGTGTCTTTATGAAGCCACGATCAAACTAAGCAGATCATTAGCTTACACAGAACACAAATCATGTTTTTACATTCAGGAGAGAGAAACAAAAATTTCTTACGAGTATTGTTATGACATCTGCAGTGCTTTCTCTCTTTAATTCTTCCTCAATTGAACTTTCAGTTGAAAATGACAAGGTAAGATTACTAGTTTGCACCATTGGCAGCAATGCCTCCTTCCAAATGTAAATTGGATCAAAAAATGTGTATGGATAAGGAAAGAGAAGAAATGACAAATGTGCTATATTATGCAACATGAAAAAAGCACACTTGCTCAAAAAATATGCAAAACTACACAGAAGTAGGTAGCTGAAAAAAAAAAAAAAAACACTCATCCACTTTCCTTGTTTCAAAAGTTGATAATGGATGGATCAACATTATCTGTATAGCCATATATTGCCTACAATCCAAAGAAAGCTCAATTCTATTTATTCATTTGAGACAATATTGATCTCTGTTAAAATTTTATTTAGGTTTTAAAAAACTTCTTTAGAGCAATATTTATTAGAATTGTCGGGATTAAAATATACAACTTGTCTTAATGCTAACTAGCAAGGTGAAAGTTGAAAATCAAGTTATAAACAATGACAATCGAACACGTATCCAATGCTTTTGTACCTTATTTTCCTAAAAAGCTTAATAAATTGAGTTTTTAAAGAAATTATTTAGGAAAATAAATAATTGAGCATTCTAATGTGTTTCTTAGAGCCAGGTAAATAAATTAAAGAATTTTGCCTAGGCAAGGCTTACTATTTGCAAGGGAAACATAGATTTGGTAAAAGAATGCTGCTTAAGCGAGGCCAACTACTCATATATTCTAGCAACTCACTTAAGCGGCAGTTGCTTGCTTAAGCTTTAAGCTCACTTAAGTTAGGCAAATTACTTGCTTAAGCTAGAAAGTCAAAGAGACAACATTTTATTATCTTAAAGGCTAGCTTAAGGGAGAGATTTAGATTAGGGTCCAAAAATTTTTCTATATAAATATCCCAGCAAACACGTTTTGACAGAAGTTCGGTGTGTGGAGAAAGATCTAGACGCTTGGCGCCAAAGCTGAAAAACATTTCTCAAGGTTTTCTGTAGGAAGAATGAAGAGGTGAATAGGGTCATTTTTCTGGGATGATAGATAGTCATGCTATGATGAGGGACATTTCTTCAAAAAATATTCAATTATTTCTACTTCCTAATAGACAAATTACACTTGCTCTCAACCATTTTATCAGCCTTTGATTAAGAAGACTAGATATTAGTCACAACTACACAAAACTCCAACATCTTGATCATCCAGAGGTTGTTTCTTGGGAGACTCACACTAGTCTGGTACCTTGTTTGCAGGGAACACTTTACCAATCAAAATTGTTAGAGTTTATTTATGGTAATTTGATCCTTAGCTTAAAATAAGTGGCCAAAAAGTTCCTCAACAAAAATGTCCCATTTGTTTCTCAGTTAATTAGAAGGATTGTCTTTTTAAGTGAGATATACCACCAAAGATGACAATCAAATTTCTCTCAATAATCAAAAGCATAACTGCAACATAAGGAATACACAAGAATTAAATGTAAAATAAAATATTCTGTGCATATAAGCAAAAGAATTAATAACTGCAGTTAATATATTTTAGTAGTGATACCTTAGCTAATTGGATGAAAGCTTTTTCCCAAGCTATTGCCTTCCCATTCTCATCTCCAACTTTCATAATTGCATTATTGACAGGGTACGTGATAACAAATGCAGAGGCCTAGAATAGGACAATCAGCATAGCAGAAAGGAATGCCTAAAAAAGCATCTATGCAAATCCAAGATTCTTACCTCAGAATAATTGTTTCCAGTAAACCCTCCCAAGGCAGTAGTTGGGTCAAGAGGAGCCTTAAATGCACTAAAGCATGTTTCTGTAGAAGTGTAATGCTGAAAATGACAAAATCATATAATTAGAGCCGACATATATAACAGAGAGACAAACCACAACAACCCTTTCAAGTCTTATTAAACACATGCAAGGAGATATTTCGTACAACCTACTTGAATACATTTGATGCAATAGGATACACTATGAAGAAAAAATAAATTGAAAAATCAGGTGATACATCTGTACGTACACTAATACTTTAACTTGAATTAGTATATTTATTGGAATTTAGTGCTTTTTAAAACATTAATCATTTGCTTTAAATTAAACTCTTCTGAATAACAACGGTAACTCATAATCAGATTATAGAAGTTTACCTGAAAACAGTACTCAGCATGTTCAACACCTCCATAGTTGTCATAATTATCAGGGTCCATTTGAAAATACTAATAGAATAAAATAATCACAAAAAAGGAAATCAAATTAAGGATTCTAGGTACGCCAAAAAAAAGAATAGTAAATTGAAATAGAACTGAATAAGAAAAGCCAGTTGGTTGTACAACTTACAGATAATAGAAGCCAAATAATTAATTATTTGTAATACACAATTCAAAAGTACTAGAGAAATAGTTTGGAAAGTAGTGGGTTAGACCTGCAAAATGCTTTGAGTGGCACAATCTTCGCCTAAAGGCTTCAGGCAAATGTCACTCAGAGATACTGACAAACCAGAATAATTTGCACGAATTCCATCAACCTGTTGGAATATTGAAACATAAAATATTTTTTTAATAAAAATGTCCCACTGAGCATAAATTGGCTAAATTTAAATTCTAGTAAGTGAAAAGAACTGAATTTATAACACCTTTTCCTGTATTTCGAAAAGCAATTGAATATTTTCTTCTGTTATGATACTTGGAGGCTTGCCATGCTTAGACTCTGGGATTGTTGCTATTATGAGCTGAAATGTACACATTTTAAAAGAAGATTTATCTCAGATAGAATAATAGTAGGAAATAAGAAGGTAACACAACAATGAATTTAAGAGGAAACTATGGTTGACTTCATATTCTATGCCAAGTAATATTTTTGGATGGAAAGCGAAAACTTTCTTTGAAATTGAAACACACTGAAAAGAATGAGAACCCAAAATGTCCTATGTCTGTCTAAGTTGTCCAAATTGTCTTGTGAATCATGTCGATTAGGCAAACATAATCGTGGTCCTTTTCGAAAGAGTCTCTCCAACAAAGTTTTGTCTTCTTCCATTTTGGCTTATTTTGATATTTGGAGACGAACTCGTGTTAAGTCTACTTTAGGATTTCAATATTTTGCAACTTTTATTGATTATTCTTGATGTACTCAGTTGTTCTTAATGAAAAATCGCTTTTTGAGTTATTTTCCATCTTCAATCTTTTTACACTGAAATTAAAAATAAATTTGGTGTTTCTATTAACACCTTTTATAGTGACAATGCTCATGAATATCTTTCTTATTCTTGTCACCCGTTTTTGGCTTCACACAGTGTTCTTCATCAGACCTCGTATGTAGATATGCCTCAACAAAATGGGATTGTTAAGTGCAAGAGTAGACATCTTTTCGAAACAAATTGAGCCCTTTTACTTCATGGCCAAATTCTACAACAATTTTGGAGTAATGTTATTCTCACCGTGTGCTATCTCATCAATTGCATGCCATCCTCAGTTTTAGATAACATAGTCCTCATTCTATTTTATTTTCTCTTCAACCTCTCCACCCCTTACCCCCTTGAGTCTTCGAGTTTATAGGTTTTGTGCATATCCCTACTCCTCGCCTTGATAAGTTGTTTGCTCAGTGTCACAAATGTGTCTTTTTAAGTTTCTCTTGGTCTCAAAAAGGGTGTAAGTGTTTCTCACCTTCCCTTCATCACTATGAAATCTTAGTTGATGTTACGTTCTCTGAATCTCCTCTATTCTACGTCTATTTCTCTCCCTCTGGCAGTCCAACTGCTACCATCACCAACCCAATCCCCCATTGCCAGTGTGGGCCCCCCCCCCCCCCCCCCCCCCCCCCCCCCCCCCCCCCCCCCCCCCCCCCCCCCCCCCCCCCCCCCCCCCCCCCCTTTTTCCTCCTCCTTCTTTCCTCTTTTTTTTCCTCTCCTTTCTCTCTTTTT
>Ga0099824_1002209_pt1 | contig 28423 bp, 9 predicted proteins | sample SiratrowhiteBW_FD_76837 | JGI IMG/M metagenome (GOLD analysis project Ga0099824, IMG submission 76837) | Root nodule microbial communities of legume samples collected from California, USA - Siratro white BW | ecosystem: Host-associated > Plants > Roots > Nodule | place: USA: California... | reverse complement strand
ATGTCATATTTTTTTTTTTTTTTTTTATTTTTAGGCTGATAAAGAGTTGTTTTCTTTTTTTTATTTTTTTTAGATGTTGAAAGGGGGTTGTTCCTTCTTTTTGAAAGTTTTTTTCTCCCTTGAGGTGGGTTGTTTTTTTCTTTTTTTTTTTTTTTTTTTTTTTTTTTTTTGGGAGGTTGGTTTGGTTTTTTTTTTTTTTTTTTTTTTTTTTTTAATTTTAGGCTGATAAAGAGTTGGCTTCCAGTGGGAAGTCTCCTGAGAAGTTGAAAGGCGCTGGTTCCGTCCTTATGAAAGTTTTTGGCACCCTTGCGGTATGTGATTGTTTCCGTTAACTCGTTTTCATTTGAAATCCAGTTATGTTTTCAAATTTACTTTGGTATCGCTAATTTGAAATCCATTTTTGTTATCATTGATCCCCTTAGGAAACGCCCGCAAACGATTGTTGTAGCTAGGTTTAGTATTACACTCTATCTTATTTAATTTATTTATTTTTCTTGCTGCGAAGCTAATGAATAATGCTATTGATTTTATATCTTCCGGAAACTTAGATATAGAAGATAAACACTAACCATAACCAAAATGTGTTTTCCTAAAAAATTAGTATGCTTGTGGCTGTTAATTCTCATAATTCACTTTCTTGAACTTTAGAACTAGATGGAAGAGCAGATAATGGGATTAACACTCATCAAACACGTGATGTTTAGCCGTTGAAGACATCCAAATTAAACATAAAAAGTGTTTACTATAAATTTCTCACTTTATTATAGTTATATATCTGGCCATTGTAGAACCTAATTGTTCGTGTAGCACTCACAAAACGAATTGTTTCTGCTTTGTCTGCATATTCTATACTGTTGTACATACTTTGGAAGAAGAAAGCAAATTTTCGACTTTTATAAATTCCTTCCACGGACAAAAAGTGTCCATGCTTTGTGTTTTCGTTGTGCAACATATACTTCTATGCTGATTGCTGACTGCTTCAAGTGATTGTGTGGAATTTTGCTTTCAGAGCTACTATACTAAATCATAACTCAATTGCATTCCAGGGAAAAGGCTCTAAGCGCGTTGGAGCGTTGTATGTAACTTGCCAATTATTCAAGATTTACTTTAAGGTATTTGTTGCTGCTTTTTCTTCCCTTTTTAGTGGTTCATTCATACTTTCATAGTTTATGATCTATTTGTTGATATGCAATGGCACTAATCTGAACTTGTATATTGGCGTAATAGTATGTGCAACATGTCCAATGGGATAAGGGAAGGTTGACTGTGACAGGGATGACATGACATTTGTGGTTGAAAATTGAAATTAGAGTTTGATTTTTATTCTGTGAATGTCTTGCAGCTTGGCACAGTTCACCTTTGCCGCAGTGTAATAAGAAGCATTGAAACTGCACGTATATTTGATTTTGAGGAATTTCCCAAAAGAGACAAGGTTAGAAATGGATTAATTTGTATGAGTTTAATTTTTATCCACTGTTAGTGTAGAGATTTTTATACTACCAAACAATTAAAAATTATTTTAGGTACGAAATTTAAAATAATTGTGTAAAAGTCAAGTCAATTACTCAACCGTACACGACAACCTATGATTGGATGACATTGTAAAAATCTATACAATGTTGGTGTATTTTGATTAAATTCAATTTATATATACACATAATTTCTATATTATCTCTGTGATGTATTTCAGGTTACTTACATGTACTATACAGGCCGTCTCGAAGTTTTCAATGAAAATTTTTCTGCAGTAAGTGATCAATATTTCTTTTAATTCAATTTATGACCTGCTTGTGTACTGTGTTTAGACACATTCAGTAATGCGTGCTCTGTAATTTTGGGTAATAGTACGTTGTTTACATTCCTTTTTACTTGATGCTACTTTCAACAGAACACTATTTTCCTATATGGTTGCAAGAAAAACTGACTTGAAGTATTACTTCTTTTATTAAGCTTATTATCATTACTATTATTTTGAAGGATATTACTCTAGTCTAGTATCAGTCATTTACAGAAAAAAAAGGGGGACAAAATAGTAAAGTAACTGCACTATTTTCAAATTATTAACTTTTGGATAATTGAAAATAACTCTTTAGGTAATTAAATAAAAGAGTTCAAGATCTAAACACATTTTCTTTCATAAACAAAATTAGTAGGAAATGCGACTTGCTTGTATGCTGACTGTTGTTGTTATTCTCTCACGGGTGTTTCATCTCCAAATTTACCTGAATTGTCTTTATCCATCTGTGCAACAGCGAAGAACAATGAAAATAAAACCTTTGATGTTTTATTAAATCATTTATACAGTTTATATTTCTAATTTGGCAGGCTGATTATAAATTATCGTATGCCCTGAAGTATTGCAATCCTCAAAGTACAGCCAATATAAGGTTTGGTTCAGGTGTGCCAGCTGTGTACATTGCATTTGCATGGGATGATTTATGAGTTGGTTGTATGTATATATTTTGATTGCAATGCAAATATAGTTGTACATGCACTATAAATGTGTATTTTTGTGGATGCGTCTAAGATCAAGCTTTAAAATTGCTTGTGCATTCTCTTAGAAATAGTTTATCAACTCAAACTTTTTCATATCTGTTAAATGCTGTCGTTTTCACTGAGCCAATAAAATATTTGAGTAAGTTAAATGCATTGGTACCTGTTAGAGGTTGAATAGCTTTGGCCGGTAAAAAATTTCATCTCAGTTAAAGGAATGTAATAAAAGAAAGCCATATATAAGCTATCTTTTTGAGTATAAGGTGTGTGACTTAATGTTTTTTTGGGCATAGGATGATACTTAAACATCTAATTCCAGTGAAGCTTTCAATAGGCATATTACCTAAAAGCAGTCTCTTGGAGAAGTACAATCTACTTGAGGTATGTCAGGTGCTTTCTTGATGATTTTTACTTTTCATCTTTCTCTCCCTGTGTTACTATAAATGCTTTTATCTTATTTTTATTGAATTTAAACCTTTTAGATCCGATAGATGTAAAATCTGATATGTTTCTTTGTAAGCCATAACCTTTGAGGCTTATTTGATTTGAATAAAACTTTTTCACAAACGCTTGTAGTAGAAGAAAATAATAAAGAAAAATGAAAAAGGTTTCTCCACAAGTTAAAATTAGTTTATACATAACTTAATTTGTAGAAACTTTCTTATATTAAGTTGTCCAAAAGTTGATTTTTAACTTGTAATTTGAGCTTATAGAAATTTTTTTTTTTTTCATTTTCCTTATTTTCTTCTTTTATTAGTGCTTCTCGAGAAATTTATTCAAATAGACATTTAGTTTACTTAATGTAGTGACTAGCCTAGCGTGCTTAGACAAGTCAGAATGAAATAAATAAGTAAATAAAACTGATTATGGTTCAAGTGTAAGTTTGCTGGCCATATATCCTTCAAGTTCCTGATGGGAACACATCTTTTATAGGATTTGTTTTTGAATAAACATACTTTATAATAGAATAATTTATATTCAAAATGTGATCATCCTGGTACAGATGATGGTTATCATGTTTATGCTTATGCCACAATCCGTAATGATATACAGTATATACCCGATTGTTAGATTGAATCATGACACCTATTTCAGAACGGTTATTTTCCTAGGAAATTTGGTCATTTCATAAGGGAATTTTTATAAAAACATTTCGTTATTCATCGGCGTTATTACATTTGGTAGTTGACATTTACAGTATTTACATCTTTATGTGCCTTGAAATGTTAATTTTAGTGTTCCTTTTTACTTTGGACAGTATATTAATATTGTACAAGCTCTAAGAAGGGGTGATCTTCGACTTCTTCGACGTGCACTCCAAGATCATGAAGACCGGTATAATTGGCCATCATTCTTTCATGAATAGGATCTCTTGTTCTATATTTAACCAAGAGAGCATAATAGAATTCACTTCTTGTAGGTTCTTGAGATCAGGTGTATATCTTGTCCTGGAGAAGTTAGAACTTCAAGTTTACCAGAGATTAGTAAAGAAGATGTAAGTATCCAGTATCACCTTTGCACCCTCTTATTCCGAAATGACTTGGCTATTTACTGAAATCAGTATTTTCATTTTATCTCTGGGTTGTAACATGGCAGTTACATCATTCAAAAGCAGAAAGACCCAAACAGAGCTCATCAGGTGAAGTTAGAAGTTATTGTTAAAGCATTGAAATGGCTCGAAATTGATATGGACGTGGATGAGGTAATTTTTTAGAATTTCCTCCTTGCTTTCTACTTCTCACAGTTTGTTCTTTAGAAATAAATGAAGATATGTTTTTAATGTATTTTGGCCATGATGTATGATACTTTTGCAGGTAGAGTGTATAATGGCCATACTGATATTTAAGAATCTTATGAAAGGTTACTTCGCCCACAAAAGCAAAGTGGTTGTATTGAGCAAGCAAGACCCTTTCCCTAAATTAAATGGAAAACCTGTCAATTCTTAGGGACAATGTCATTCATGACACTGAATTTCAGAGGGTGGAGGGAGCATGGTAATGACAGAGTGACTTTGTGACAGTTTTTTCAACCGTAAGTTGTTGTATTGAATGTTTGAGAATTCTCCCAAACATGTGGGTCATCATCAAAAATATCACAGCTCTGCTTCAGTTTTAAAGCAAATTCATCATTATTTTCTTTAGACAGTGCTAACTCCCGCAAAATTGAATTGTAGTTTAGCTTCCACTTGTATGCTGCTGCTATCGGTGGAAATAAGCTGTTGATGATACTGACCTCTTTGCAATAACCTAAATTTTTTGTCTTGGGCATGGATCTATGGATATATATGTCTATGGTGGACGGGCAAAGTTGTGATGTATTATGTGTTTTTGCTTTCTACTCTACTAGTCACCACTAATAAATTAATTGTGATGCATTTTTGCGTTTCTACTCTACCTAATCACCACAAATAAATTCTTAGTTAGAGCTCTTAACTTATGTATAAACTTATTTTAATTTTGTTCAGGGGTACTTTGGGTTTTTCCCTTTGTTTTAGGGTTTAGTATAGGGTTTTTCTCCTTTGTTTAAACAATAGTGAACAAGAGTGAACAACGGTGTAATTTTACCTTTGACAATGAAATTTCAACCTTTGATAATGAAATCTCATTCTCTCAATTTTCAATTATTTCTTCGTCTATACACATAAAAATTGGGGTTAAAGTTCTCACATGGTATCACAGCTCTTCCTAGGAAGAGCTCATCTTTGTCGTTTTCTGCTTGTGTAGAATAGGTTTTGTTTCTATTATTTTTTTGAATTTCTTTCTCGCGTTTCTTTGATTTTTCATATCTTTCATTGTTATTTTTCTTTTTATCTTTCTTTTATGGTTAAGTAAGACTTTTTTTATGAAGTTATTTGTACGTTCATCCAAGTGAAAATCGGCTACTTGTCTTGTTTCCTGGAGTAATTCTAAGAAAACTGCTTTTTTAGTGCTAAAGTAAGCTCGAATTTGAAGATTGGTGTAGTTATGTTAAAACTGGATTATATATTATGTGTTTGTCAAATGATCTTTCTTGCTGCATGGCTGCATGAATATCTATGAATATCTCTAATGATGATAAGAATTTTGATCTGTGGCATATTTGGTTGGACATCTTTCAGTTGAAAGCCTAGATTTAATGAAGAAAAATTATTGCTTTATTTGCAGTAATCCTATGTAATACATGTCATTTAGCCCAAAATTACCCTTTCCCAAAATCTCATGTTGAACATAAGTTTGATCTTATATGTGTGGATGTGGACACATATAAGATCAAACTCGGATGCAGAATTTTTTTTTATAATACTGGGTTTACATTTCTTATGAGAACTAAAACCGATCCTATAAAGCTTTGAACTGATTTTGTTGAATATGTTTTAACATAATTTCACAAAACTGTTAAATGTATAAAAAGTAATAATGGTATAGAATTTAAAACAGACAATTATTATATGTATTGAAACGCTAGAACAAGATGTTATAGTTTTGAAAGAAAACATAGGGTTTTGTTTTATAAAATTAATTTAACTGATCGGTTTTGGGAGTATGCTATCAAACATGCTCTTAGATTTTCCTGATACCTTCTCTCCTGTAGCTAAATTAATTATTGTTAAGAGTTTTACTTTTTGTTGCTGCTACTAATAATTGGCATCTCAAGCAATTGGATGTTAATGATGTCTTCTTATATAGAAATTATGTGAAGAAGTTTACATGCAAATTTTCCAAAGCATGCATAATGTTACTGCTGGGTAGATCTGCAAATTAAATAAATCTTGTATGGGCTTAAGCAGACCAGTCAATAATGGTATGAGAAGTCATACATTTTTCTATTTTCACATAGTTATATTCATTCAATGCTGATCATTTCTTGCTTTTGAAAAATATTGACTGCATTAATACTGTTATCTTAGTGTATCAGTATATGTTGATGATATTATCATAGAAATTATCATATTACTGATTTGTTTAACAAAACCTTTAGAATTAAAAATCTTGGAGATTTGATTTATTTTCTTGGTTTAGAAGTTTCTAGAAACAAAACTAGAATAAATTTATGTCAAAGAAAATATGCTATAGAAAATTTGTGCTCCTGTCATTACTTCCATGAATCATAAATTTTGTGCTAATACTAGTGAAGTTCTTCCAGATCCTTCTCTTTATAAAAGATTCACTAGAAGATTAATTTATTTGACTAATACTAGACTTGACATTAGATATGCTGTAAACTATTTGAGCCAATTTGTATCAGTTTCAACAAGTACATATCACCAAGCTGAGGATTCTTCGGTATTTGAAGCACATTCCTTGAAAAGGATTATTCCTTGCTGCTAATAGTGAAGTTCAACTTAAAAGACATAGTGACTTTGATTGGGTAGGATGCATTTACACAAGAAAATCTATCACTAGATACATCATTTCTTATGATAATTCACTTATATCTCTCTGAAATCTAAGAAGCAGCTTACAATTTCAAGAAGTTTCTCTGAAGCTGAATAGAAAGCCTTGACTACAACCAAAATGTTTTTGTAGAGACCGACTGGCTCCAGCAACAACAATATCTTATGCAGTTGTTTCTTGATCGCTCATTCCTTGCTGTTCCAAGTGTTTCAGATTTCACTGTCTCAGGAGGAGAGTCCTATAGGCACTTTGACGCTCAAGTCAGTTTAGGATAAGAGTGTGCAGGTGATATAGGTCAAAGTTTACGAGTACTATATTTAAGGTGATTGAGCCCGTATTTATAGGCATTGTAGTGAGACTGGTCTGTTATATTCTGTTAATTCGTTACGATTCTGTTATAAATCGGTTATGCCATTAAGTTGTTACGATATTTAGTTGCATCTTGGTCAACAATATAATTGCAGTAGTTGAAATTCTTTCTTGATGATCTAAAAGTCAACTACAAAAGTCCAGCTCTTCTTTATTGTGACAATTAGTCTGCCATTCAGATTGCTTCTAATCAAGTCCTACATCAAAGAACAAAATATATTGACATAGACTCTCACATTGTTCAGGAAAAAGTCAACAGTAATATGTTTGAAGCTTCTTTTTATATCTTCACATCTTCAATCTGCAGATATTCTAACTAAATCTCTTCCTCCAACTATTTTCAAGAGTATATGTTTCAAGTTGGACATGTTTGATCTGTATTTCCAGCTTGAGGGGCTCTTAACTTATGTATAAAATTATTTTAGTTTTGTTCAAGGGTAATTTGGAGTTTTCCCTTTTGTTATAAGGCTTGATTTTTTCCCTTGTTTTATTTTTTCTAGACATTTCTATATGGCACAACAGTCAACACAAGAGTGCATAAGAGTGTAACTTTACCTTTGATAATGTAATTTTATTCTCTTTCAATTCCTTCTTCATGTACATACATGGAAATTATCATGTTAGCTTATTTGTTTAATAATACCTCTAAAATTAAAAATCTTAGAGATTTGACTTATTTTCTTGGTTTAGAAGTTGTTAGAAATAAAACTGAAATATATTTATTTCAAATAAAATGTTATAGATTTGCTTGAAGATGTTGGTATGATAATTTGTGCTTGCATCATATTCCATGAATCGTAAACTTTCTGTTAATTGTAGTGAAATTCTTCCAAATCCTTCTCTTTATAAAAGGCTCATTGGAAGACGAATTTATTTGACTAATACTAGGCCTGACATTATATATGTTGTAAACTATCTGAGCCAATTTGTATCAGTTTCAAAAAGTATACATCACCAAGCTGTTATGAGGATTTTGCAGTATTTGAAGCACACTCCTAGAAAAGGATTATTTCTTGCTACTAATAGTGAAACTCAACTTAAAGGATATAGTGACTAAGATTGGGCAGGATGCACTTACGCAAGAAAATTTGACACTAGATACATCATTTATTTTGATAATTTACCTATATCTTGGAAATCTAAGAAGCCTACAGTTTCAAGAAGTTCTTTTGAAGATTAATACAAAGCCTTGGCTACAACCACTTATAAATCTAAAAGTCAACTACAAAAGTCCAACTCTTCTTTATTGTAACAATCAGTCTGCCATTCAGATTGTTTTTAATCAAGTCTTACATCAAAGAACAAAATATATTGAAATAGACTCTCACATTGTTCAGGAAAAAGTCAACCCTAATATATTGAAGCTTCTTTCTATATCTTCACATCTTTAACTTATAGATTTTTTAACCAAGTCTTTTCCTCCAAATGTTTTCAAGAATATATGTTCCAAATTAGACATGTTTGATTTGTATTTCCAATTCTGAGGGGGCTATTAACTTATGTATAAAATTATTTTAATTTTGTTTAGGGGTAGTTTGGGGGTTTCTCCTTTGTTTTTCCCTTTCTTTTATTTACTCTGGACATTTCTATACAACACAACAATGAACATAAGAGTGTAACTTTACCTTTCATAATGAAATTTCATTCTCTTTCAATTCTTTCTTTATGTACATATATGAAAATTGGGTTGAAGTTCTGACAAGAGCTGCAAGCCCTTTTTTATTTGTCTAAGAGAGCTTCTTTCTGCACTTTCATGATCTCGTCTTGCACCTTTATACCCCATACAAAAATACGAATTTATCTTTAAAAAAAATTATAATCCAATTCTACCCTTCACAGACTCTGAATTGAAATATTTTTGGTTTGTTTAATCCGGAACCGACTTTGTATAACACCTCAACACCCTCCATATCATATATTCTATATATTCTTCTGGATTACCGGAAGGTAAAACATTTTATCATATATTCTTCTGGATTACCAGAAGGTAAAACATTTTGAGAGTGACTTTCGGATTACAGAGCTATGAGACATTTGAAAATAACTTTCAGATTGTGAAATCCAAAATTATTTCTTTCTTACACAATCTGGAAAACATTTTCAAATGTCCAATAGTTTCCTCATTCTGCAATCTGAAAGTTATTCTCAAAATGTTATTGATTCTCCGCCAACCTATTCTTACTCACATTGCTTGTGGCTTTGATTTCTTTGTGCATTACTTAATTAATGCAGATAAGTTTCTCTTTCAAACTCATTAGGCTTTTTGTTTTCTCATTCACTATCTTTTTCTCCATTCTCCACCAACCAACCTATTCTCACTCATTGCTTTTGGCTCTTTAATTTTTTTGTGCATTAATTAATAATTAATTCATTTTTGGGTAACGGGTGAAAATTCTCCACCAACCCATTCTAATTCACATTACTTCATTGCTTCTAGATTTAATTTCTTTATGCATTGATTAATAATTAATGGTTGAGCTATGAAGAGAAAAAGAAGTTTCTCTATCAAACCCATAAAGCTTTTGGTTTACTCATTCACTATCTTGTCCTACATTCTTCATTGAGTAATATGAGAAAATTTTCCTTCAGAGTCTCCTCAAAATCATTAGACTTTTGATTTTCTCATTTATTATATTTTCCTCCATTCATCTTCACTTCAACACTTACACTTCTTCTACTTTTGAAGCTTTTTTTTTTTCAAATTCAAGCTTCCCTATTGTACAATTCGGAAGTAAATTTTGTTAAACATAAAATTTCGTGATTGCATAATCCCGAAGCCACGAAAGTCATAACAAAACCTTTTTATTTACGGATCTTACAATCCGGTAAAGGGAATACCTTCTAATCCGTAGGCCAAAATTCTTTTTTGAATTTTGAAAACTTTAAAATTTATGAGTGAGCATTTCCGTCTTTTACTCATGATTAATATTGAAATTGTAAAAATTATAGAGGTGCATGAAGATACTATGAAGGTGCAGGAAGAAACGCTCTTTGGCTAAATCTAAATCTCAATTTTTTCTCTGTTTTGATAAGATGTTCCGGAGATATTTTTCTTAAGTTGTCCTTTTCTTCCGGACTGTATTAGAGGTAACCATGTGAGTTGTTTTGTTTCGTTTTGGTTCACATTTGGCCCTTAAAAATGAGCAGTGTACAAGACTTGCGGTTTGTGGGGCTGTAGGGGGGTTCACATAAATTTTAAAAAAATCAACTAAAATATTTGTACGTTTTTAATTTAAATTTAAGTATTTTATAAAAATAAGAGTGTAGTAAAATAATCACAAAAGATATTTAAAGATTCATGATTTAATATTTACTAAAAGTAAATAAGAAAGAATATTATGAAGAGAAAAAAACATTAAAGGGATCAAGTAATAAAATCTAGGCTAAATATATAAATATTGAGAAATAATTAATTTAATATTAAATCATAGTTAATAAAAAAATCTAAGTTTAAAAAAAATAACGGAGGTTACATGACGGATGAATCTGCGTTTTGATTCGTTAGAACTCAATAAGTTGAAGGTTGATTGTAGACTATCCATTAGTTCTTAATACTTTATATGTTAAAATTGTTGTTAATATTAAATTTAAAATTTACTTCCTAAAATAGTATTTCAATTTATTTTAATGAGAATTTTTGAATTTTGTATTGACTATAATCAAATTATAATATATAAATATAAATTATTTTAATTGTAAGATTAAATTAGATTATTTTTTAAGATAATGAGTTAACTTCAAATCTAATTTATTTTATAAATGTTTGCAGGTCTAATATTTATTTCGCGCGCAAATTTTGAATTGAATTAAATTAATATCTCGTTAAATATAGTTAAGTTATATTACTAACTTATTTTTAAAACAAAACCATTTTAAAAGTAAAAAACATTTGAATGAGTCACTTTATTTGAATTTTAACTAAATTTAACTTTTTTTATACAATTTCATTCAAAATTAATTTTACAAATAACTTTTTGATGACTGCGCTCTACTGAAATCGATAATAAAATTATGTTTTCCTCTTAAAGTTTAAGTAAAAAAAGATGGGATTATTTTTCTGAAAAATTGCATTAGAAATTTAATCCCTTATTATTAATATGAAATTCAGTGTGGGTACACACTTACAGATAGTTTTACATTACATAATTCCATCACTATCGCATCTCTTGCAGTGATTTATTTGAAGGTGGTTGTGTGAATGGGGTGATTGGAAGGCCAGTTTGGAAAAATTGCAGTAAGATAATCTAATTTATGGGGCGTACTTGTGGAGCATTTATTTGGTCATGGCTTTAGCTTTAAATTAGACTCCCTCTTCAAAGAATGATACCTTATTCTGTAGCAGAGGTCAACATAGTAACTATAAAATAACTTTTTTATTTATTTTCTTCTTTTACTTTTCAAATATAAACTTCAAAAAATATTTTCTCAAGTATAGTATTGTAATTAATAAAAAAAGTCCAAACAATTGTCTGAAAGTAGATAAACGTCATTCTGCAAATAATAGTGCTATCAATGTAATGACATTGATTTAATCGCACTAAAGTCAGAAACTATAACTTTATACATACTATTCCAATCTTCCATCACTAGACCAATCCTAGTGGGTTCTGTTACAATTCAAAGTTAAACGTACAAAGAAATGTTTTCCTTTGTCATTGATTTATTCTACTTTTCCTTTGGAAAAATCGCATGAATTTAGCACATTAATTTTGTTGCAATTGACATTTTATGGTCATGCAGCTGGGGAAGAATGGGTAAATTCAAAAGATCCATGTACGAACAGAAGAAAAACCATGTGGTCACTGACAGGCTATGTTGCTTGAATTACTGCTACATGACAATTAGTACGTGAGTTCAAGAGGGTCCAGGCACTGTAGAGAGAAAATTCAATAAGACAAGAACTGTACATGGTGGCCGAATCTAACATTCACGAGGCCAAGTATGAACAATTCGTGCAAATTTAGCAAATGGCCAGGTCAAGAGGCACCAATTAATTCTACCATCTTCAGTTATCATGAAGGTGTCATGCTGTCATAAGCATTATATTTATTTTCAATACGATATCTCTAATAGCATTTCATGGTCAGTTAACAACTGCAACTGGCGACCATGAAAGTAATTGTTACATAAAAACTTGATCACTCGTTCAGCACTAAGAACGTGCATCACCAACGGCTGGCTATGAACCGTAGTAGCAGCAGTGCATTGCAGTCCCACTTGAAGGATATCAGTGATTTACCGTTTTCATGTGACAAGTTTGTCACGCAAGCAACATAAATGGAGTAAATGGACATATGTATAGTTAGAGATATCTCTTTTGTCCTCTTTTGCATATGCTCTTTGCGTCTCCAGCATTTCATAGAATTTATTTATTGGGTAATAACTGGCAAGTAGCCCTTTCATATAGGTCCATATCATAACCATTAGAAATCACATTTAAAAGAATGAATACAATTGACAAGTAGAGACCTGGTAGTAGGGTACAACAGTTGCCCTTTTTCAATGAAAACTTTTGATGTACCAAATCAATAACATTCTTGCATAATATCCTTTGTTTGATGTAAACGGGACGAAAGATACAGTTATCCCCAACCAATTGCTCAGCTGCCATTCATACATGACTTCCATTAGGTTTAGTTTGATAGGATGCCTGTTTTTTTCTAAAACTCTAGGAAATACAATGCTATCAACTCATTTCTATCCAAAAAAAAAAAAAATGGAATTGGGAAGAGACGAGTTTGTCAAATTCAAAAGCCTATCAGTTGCATTGAAACTATTTAATCAGTCAGTGATGTGGTGATGTTAGAGCGGGAGAGTGAAAGTTAAAACTTTGGTATTGACTTTGCTCGCAGGAACTGCTTAAGAATGGCCTTTTCTTCATCAATTTGTTTTTTCTCTACAGGGTTCTTAGGTTTCAGTTTTCTTTTCTCTTCCAGCATCCACTGGAAAATTTCACGTTGTTGTTCTTCAGGGACAGGAGCCTGCATTTGCACAGGTGTAGTGACAGGCAAAAAGAAATCATCATAATTAAAATCAATTGAGCTTGTGATGGGTTCAGGAGGAACTTCAACAATAGCTTTTCCCTTGTGAGATTTTTGTGCCGTTTTTCTAGTAATCTCCGCTGAATCTCTTCGTTTTGCACTAGCAAATAGAAAAGCTGCAAATCATAGAGAAAAGAAAAGAAACAAATACTGATCAGTATATTTTAAATGATCCTCTAACTGAAAGCCAACAGGCGCATGCTAGGATTTGACTTTACTAAAGTGAGAGAATGCACTTTAGAGGATAAAGCCCGATTACAATTGTTGATTAGAAAATCAACAGTTTAAAATTTAGATAAAATAAAAATATATTTAATAAAATCTAAGTTAATTATAACACTTTATCCTTTAAAGGAGTTAAATTCCGAATGCTAAGGTATACATCCGAATTTATTTTTCTTCTTAATATAAAAACAAACGATTTTTTTACCCATCATGCAACATCAAGTGACATATACAAGGATAGCCATGAATACTATCTGTCAAGCTGATTATTTTCATATCATCCTCTTTAAATTATAAAACACAATCTTATTGTAAAGAATGTCCTAAATAAAATATTTCATCAATGAATTAAATAATTAGTAATGACAAGCGTGCCTTAACTTTGCAATTGACATAACTCAAGTGGCCAATGGCTTAGTATAGTAGAATTATTGGCCATAGATATTGCATCAAACAGCAAAATATGAAGGTGCTATTTACAAAAGGTATCAATCACTAAACTGTCATTTTCTCACATTTCCATCAATATAACTAAGAAACAAAAAGTAAAAGATAGATCAGTACCACTCATTTTTAGACATACATTTCAATTCTTACAACCTCAACCACTGTGATTCCAATTTTACATTCTTTCTGAATAAGTTGTACTGTACTTACAGAAAAATCGTGTTACACAAGTCCAAATAGTACCAGTTCTCCCATCACAACATGCAATTACATAATAAAAGCGTTCATTTACCAATAAAAGTGAATAAAATCCAAAACCCACCAGCAATGATAACCATTAAGATGCGCCAATTATTGCCCTTAAACCCTCCCTCCAATGCCCCCAAACATCGAAACAAACTCTAATTTCAACTTCATCAATTTTGGATTTAAGGAGCTCCTTTTTTAAATGCCATTCAAATACAAAAAGAAACAACCCCGGTATTACATTCACACCTTAAAATCAAAGAGAATCAGTAGCATTCCCAGTACAGCCATTCATCATAACCAATAAGAACAAAATTATAATAAACCAAAGCAAACATTCACATGCAGTCTATCATGAATGTCGTTATCTCTATACGAACAACACACTCAAATTGATATCTACAGCAACCAAGCCGGTCAACAAAAACACCTTAATCAAAGATGTATTTCGAACTGTTTCAATGCTATTCATTACCCTATACTTTCCTACGGAGCTTTTTTGTTTTTTGTTTTTCCCTTTTTGCTATAGAACACAAAATCCTCCACTGCAGATAGTTCTGCTTGAGTCAGGTATATTACGGGTCAAAAACCTTTCCCTTTCGAGTATCAATAAAGCATAAAATGCAAGGAAGTGAAGCACGTGCAAGTGCACGTGGCATGAAAGAATCTTGTTTGAAAGAAAAAAAAAAAGCAAGTTAGACGTGTTAAGCAATGTGTCGAACACCTGAAAGGCAAAGACTGAAGAGGGCAGTGTAACGGACGAAAACAAAAACAGGCAAGAACCCATTAAAGGAAGGAAGGAAGCATAATGATGGATGCAGAAAGGGACAAAAAGGGACCTCCAAGAGCAAGGTTAGAGAGCAGCAGAAGACGCCAAATGAACTTGCAACGCTTCATGAGCAACCCAGTTGGAGGAGCAGGAGGGGGAGTCTCACTCATTGTCATTTCTTCAAACAGAATGATGATGGCTCTGCACTCTGATGTGCTACACAACAAACCTGAGATGTTCACGTTCTTGATCTTCACACATCACGAGTCATTGCTACGCCATTTTCCATTGTCTCTTCTCTTGTTCGCTTTTCCCAAAACTAACTCATGCTGGATTTGACCTTTTTATTTAGGGCCCATTCTCTTACGTAAGGAAACATTGCTGCCCAAAATGGGCCATCATACGGCCCAATCATCAATCGTCCCGAATCCCAATCTTAGATAAAATTAATACAAACAATGTTTTAAAATATTTTCTCAAACCATCATATTAATATAACATTAAATGTTATATTTACTTACAAAACCAAATTCTTATTAATATTTGGTTTTTTATGCAATTCGGTTATTGTTGTTTCCTGTTTCCTAATTTGTAAGAGTTTATAATTTCAGTTTTCAGATTATGCATAATCAATGTTTTCGACATTATGCTGCATCTGTCATTGACAGATTAATGACATCAAATATAGGATTAACTATACAGTCTTTCCTCGAATTACAAGACATAACAAAAATTCTTAATTGTAGCAAGACAAAATTCATGCTCCTTTACAATTAGGTATGAAGTCAACATTTTTACAAACATAAAAGGCAAGTCTCTATTTAACAATTAATTAAGTTATATCAACATCATAATATGCATAAAATTAAAGAAAACTCTGATGAGAAAATCCATTAGAGATATCTTATAAGAATTGAGTCAAACCTAAATAAAAAAATGACAATATTTTGAATCCAAAATCTTAAGACATCCAAAATCTTAAGACATTGGTTTAATTCAAAATTTTAATATATTTGATTTGTGAGGTTTTTTTTTTTTATACCTTACTCATTTTTCTCATCAATATAAACTTAGATTCATATTTAAATACCTAACAAACTTTTTTCTTTTAAAAACAAGAATAAATCCAACAGTATATACTCTTTGCTAAAATTAGAGATGAAGGCAAATAGTTTATTATTTGCTTGTGTGGTAACGATCTTATTTTCATTGCAAATTACAATATGTTTCAGGACTTCAAGAAATAATTTGAAATGATTAATCTTGTTTGATGCATTAATTTACGAGCATAGCAGAGACTCATTCAGCTAATGGAACTTTTATTTGTAAAAACAAAATATGTGGGATATGTTAAAAGAAAGAATGCAATCCAGTAAGCACTCCATTAGTGTTTGGTTTGAAAATTATTGAGAATCTTGAAAGGAAGAAGGTTGACACGGCAATTTATAAACAAATTACTAATCGTTTGATGTATTTAACTCTGTGTGTTAATGTATTTGTTGGCTTCTAACAGGATCCCGCGCTACTTGCAAGAAAAAAAAAATTGGAAATTTTTTATGTTATTAAAAATCCACTTTATTGGAATTTACAGATATGAATCTTGAATGAATTTTAAAGAACGAGGTACAACCACAGTATATTTTATAATAATAATAATAATTGAAGTATTAAATTTTTAAAGAATTAACTGTTACACGGAAGAAACAAAAGTACAGATGAAAGTATTAGTTTTTAAAGAAATGCAACAATGATGACATTATTGGGATTGCAGACTCAATAGGTTATATATTCACAATCTCTTATCCTTCGTAAAATTTAAAGAATTTAAAGAAGTTGATGGGATGTACACTTTGAATGATGTTAAAGTTTTTTATTGATTAATTAAACTGAAGCACTTCGGTTTGAATTTAAGGGAGAGATGGTTAAGAAAATAAAATATTTTTTGTTTTATTAAGCTGTTTAAAGTCTTAGAGAGAATTTTACTTGTACTCCAAATAACTTAACTATTCATTGTTTCTTAATATTTTAAAAAAGTAATTCTAATTTTCAGATTAAGAATAGTATTATTCATAATTTTGTGATGGTGTGTTTATAACAATTGTTGATATTACTCTTGAAAAATGTTTTTCAAAATTCTTTCAACAGGTTGAATATTGATATTGTGTGATAAGACTTGCATACAACACAGGAACTATATAAAATGAGGAACTTAACCATAGAAGGCTTCCTTTCTGATGCAAAGTTGGCACTGTTGTTTGCATGGTCTGAAGAGTGAAGGTAAGTTAAAATTTTATGAAGCAGACAAAGTCCAAATCAAGAGCACAGCCCACAAAGAGGTCTCCAAGACACAAAAAGCTGCATCCCAGACATGAATCATCACTGTCATGATTGAGAAGCCGGTCAGGTCAATGTGGAATAATTAATAGCTTTTTAAGACAGCCGTGGGAAAAGCCTCTATAAAGGTCCCCAGCCAACGTGGGATACAAAGAAATAAAGTAGTTATGTTGCTTTCTCATCTTCAACCACGTATCCCTACCTCCATAACATTCTGCATAACCTCCCTCTAAATAATGCAACTTCCATTTCATTAAATAAACTCATCTCACTCATTATTGTGTATGTATAGTGACTATCAGATAGCCAGATTATGAGCATGCGTTCCAAATTATCAATATAATCAAATAACAATCTCATTAAATATGCCCATACTTTAGTTCAGTAATTTGATTAGTACAAAATTAAGCTATTGATGACATGTTCGTCACAATATATGAAACCCTTGTAAATTTATTGAGATAAAATGAGACATATATCAAGAAGAGACCCACACTTTTTGGTCGTCAACTTGCTCAAATCAAACATTATATTATGAAGTACATAAGATCGCCCACAACCATGTAACTTTATTATCCCTCCCATTTCCTAACTAACTGACTGCATTACAACCTCTTCTCGCACATATAACGCAAACCATTGATCTCACACAATAATAACAAAACCAGCTAGTCATAAGACAGGATTACAAGAAACCTAATTAATTAAGTAGTAACGTTCTGAAATGCAGCGATGGAAATTAATTATTGAAGTTCATCCATGAACAAGGCCATAAGATAAAGCCATGAGAAGGATTGCAGCCTCCTTCTCGTCCTGAGGGAACACTTGATGCATAGCCAAGCTCTTTCTTAAGCGTAATGTCAAATCCTCAAAACCAAACTTGCTTCTGCTTTGAAATGGCTTTGCTCCTACCCCATGCTTGCGCCTCTTTTTCATCTGGGGTGCACCCTGAGTTCTTGTCTTCTTCTCTTTCTTCTGCAACTTGTTTCCCTTCACAGATTTCTGAGTTTCCAAAATCACTGTTCCATTTCCCGATGCCGCGGCTGCCATGGCTCGTCTCGCCTTCCTTTGTCGAATTCCACAGGCGTTGCATAGTGACTGTCACAAAAAAAATAAATTTAATTTCAACATAACAATAACAATATTCTAGTTAATTCTACTTACTGAGTATGGACAAGCCTTAAAAGTAAAGAGCTGAATTGATTTGTTGTGTAGTGGTGTCTGATTAAAACTAAAAATTGATGAAGAGGGTAGAGATTATTCAGTACAAAAATAGTTAAGTACGGATCCAATATTGGGATTTGTGCTCTATTAAGATAAGGTGTACCTTGGGGCCTCTTGGTCCACTCCTCCAGAGAGGGGTCTTAGTGGTGTGGCAATCAGCACAAACCCTAACAGTGTTATTACTGTCGTTTGAATAGTTGTTGTTGCTGCTGCTGTTATCAGTTCCAAGAGGTGACAATGGTTGCTTCTGATCTTCAAACCTGTGCATAGTACTGTCTTCTATATATGCACCAGTTTGATCCGGCACCATCATCTTCCTCATCATTCTCATCTTTGAAGACATCAACTTCACCGAACCATCCTCAGCAGCTGCCTCACGATCTTCACTCCGCTCTCTATTCTTCCAAATTGTCACCTTGAGCTCACTTTCTGCCACCGAGTGATCCCATGATCCCGTGGTAGGGTTAATCTTCTCAGCCTAATGGAGATCGCATGATCAAAATTAACAAGGTTATATAAAAAAAAAATATGGTAGTGATCATAAAGATTATAAGGGTGTATAATTATATATATGAATCTCAATTAGTACAAGTATGTGTCACCTCTTCATGACCTGGTAAGTGCTTTGTTGGTTCCCAGTAGTGTGATCCAGTTTCTTGTTCTGGAGGGTTGAAGAGATTAACTGGGTATGATGAAGATAGAGAAGAAAAAGAAGGGTAAGCATGATGAGTGGGAGTGAAGAGCTCATGGTTTTGATCTTCATTAAGATCCAGCGAAATCACAGAAGATACTGAGTGGCGAGAGGCTGGAATCATGCTGGAAGCTCACATAAAAACACGCACACACTGACAATCCAAGCCACAAAGAAAGCCAAGCAAGAAAGAGAGAGAAAGAGAAAGGGATCAGTGCAATCTGCAAACTGAAACTGTTTTCCTTTTGTCCAATACAAAGGTGGAAGAGGATTTAGAGAGAGAAAAGATAGAGAGAAAGGAAATGGTGAACAGTTCCCAGCACTACTCTTATAAGAACGGAAACGGCAGAGATAAGTTTATATCATCATCTACACTACCACTTGAATGAATACCGTATGATCTTTTATTCACCAAATTTTTGTTTTGTTCTGTATTACTAAATTAAATGGATACAATTCAATTATGTATTTGTATCTTCTTTTTTATTATTATTTTAACTCCACTGATTCATAAACTAATCTTTGGTATAATTATGGTTGACTCCTTAAGTTGTCAATCAGTAGAAAATAACATTATTTCTCGTTTTTGTTCTGCAAATTTAAACTATGTTTGTGAATATACTTTTACTGTTTTACTAATATAACTTTGTTTAATTCATCACTATGACTATGCTGATAAAAGAAAACAACCACACTATGACTAGAGTCTTTGATTTTCGAGTGAGAATGAGATATTTTCATAAGCTTCAATCCTTTGAGTTTAATATGTGAATAATCTTTATTCTGAAACTTAACCATACCTAAAGTTACGCTCCCTTCCAAATATGTTTAAATTAAATCAAACTTAAGTCCTTCTTACAATTTTATGTGTCAAATTGACACATTCATCGGATGCCATGACACTATTATATATCACACTGTTATGTCAACGTCCAAATTACACTCGTGTGACACTTTACTACAGCATGTCGAGTTAATGAATGAATTAAAATTACACAATCAAAAACACATTTAATTATAATATAGATATATGAAAATTTCTATTCCTAGGTTTTCTGATATACTTTTCATTAGGAGAAAATTCTAAAGTACTGTATAATCTTTGTTAATTTGTAATGATAGATAACTAAAAGTAATTACTTTTGTAACCGTAAAATCTAAGTACAGGCTAGATAAGTAATAATTGAAACTATTAATAGGTGGATGACAAGTCAAAACTATCAGGTAAAAGGAAAAAGTAAACTTATTAAGGGCTGAGTAAGAAATTAAAAGCCATCGCTATAAGAAGTTCACGTGACTGCATAATACCTAAAAGAGACAAAGTTAAAGAGACAAAAATAATGGAGTATGTGAAATGCTACATACGCTGACCCCATAGGTATGACAAAACCTTATCTGCAGAAAGTTTTTACCAATAAGAAAAGGGTCCTTGCTATAGATAGTTAGGTTACTATATACACTAACCTTGGGGGTATAGCTGAAACTTGAGCCTTTTTTTTTATTATTATTATTATTGGGGCTGGAAGAAGGTGAAAGAAAGAAAGATGATAGCATGAGAAGTGAGAGAGGTCTTTGCATGTGCATTGCCAAAAAAGCATTGAATGCTGGTGCAGGCAAATGGACAGGTCCCAACACAGAATGAGAATATTTTTGGGGAGACACCACACCCAATTTTCAAGTTTCTAATCTCTTCACTCTGTCTACCGCCGTCTCCCTATGGATAATACAAATCATCAACTGTGGCTATGTATATATCATGCTCATCACTGTGCACAAAATATACATGGTTCCTTAGACATAACTTACACAATCTTTCTCATGATCCAGGGAAAGGATCACAAATGTGCTAAGTAAATGGTGCAGGATTCACAATGCACTGAGGATTCTTTAAAATATTAGGAGCTGACCTCGTAGAAAAGCACACTTGAAGACTTTGATCTAGGCTAATTTTGATCCAACCGAAATCTCTTGAACAGATCTACTCATATACTTTTCTAACTCAAAAGGTTCATTTATCAGCCCCTAAATGTAGGTCAACTAATAATCTTTTTTTTTTTTTTGAAGAATAGTTTTAAAGTTAGAGTAAGTAATATTTGAGTTAAAAAATGCTAATGTAAGACGGAAATTTATAGTATAGTTGAGATTTAATAATTTAACCTTATTCACTTAAATAAAATATATCAAAATATAAAAGTTAAAACTAATTAATATATTAGAGCTTTAAAAGATAAAGATAAACGTCATAAAGAAAAAGGAGGTACAATGAAAAATATCTCTCTTTTATAATTTAAATTAAAATATATTTTAATTATTTTTATTGTTACTTTTTATTATTTTAATATATTATGTAGGTTGTATAATGTCATATAATCGAATTACGTATATAACATAATTAAAATTATGTATATAATATAATTCGTCTTCTTATCGTATCTGTAACTGTGCGAAAAGTATTTTCTCTGACAAGGCCGAAACAAACAGACACGTAACGTTAAAGAGTTATTTAAATAAATACAATATATACACAAATTTAAACTCTCATCTTATAAATTATTTTTTTAAAAGTTGAGTTTGATGTAATTGAAATTGCAAAAATAATAATGAAAATTAAGTTTTAATCATATAAAGGATTAAAATGAAAAAGAGTTTTTTGCATTAAAATAAGTTCAAAATTTAACATGTATTTCCCATATGAAAAAAAAAGGAGGACATTTATATTGAAAGCAAAAAAAGAGAAGGAAATAGATTTGTAAAGAGAAAAATGTTATTTATTTTTGAGTGATTTCCCTTAAAACATCTGAAGGAGAAAAATATCAGAGAATGAAAACATGAAACTGAGGCCTGCAAGCATAAGGGAAACATAAATGGTAAGGCATAATGAATTTTGAGAATAGAATGTTTTTGTGAAGAATTAAGAAAAGAGGAATATTTGAGGATGATAATATTTACGATGAGGAAGTAGGCTACGTATGGGGGTTGTAAATCACTCCTGTAGACGTTAGATGGTGGTGTGAAGGCTGTCCCTGACAAAGACTTGCTTACAAATTATCATCTATTTCCTGTCTGTAATACAATGTAAGTCCAAACTTTCTAAATTGGCAAGGGGGCCATCACTTTTCTCCTCCATCACACTCTCTTCGGCCCCCCCTCACACTCTCTCTCTCGTCTTTTGTCGTACAATTTTCATGGGCACCCAAAGATTAATATCGAGTAAGACTTCATGCTAAGTGGACTCCCCATAATTCTTGTAAATCCATGTTTATTATAACGTAATTGAATGGTTGTGTTTTTGTGGGAGGATACTATGTTTAGGACTGCGATGGTGTACAGGTACACGACAAAAACACAATTCATTTCGTCTCATTCATATAAACAAATATAAATATACTTTGTTAATAGTTTAGAGGTTGATTTGATTGGTTTGAGATGAGAGTAATTACAAGTTAGAATTGAAAGATTAGAAGGTTTTGATGTGTTGCGGTTGAAGTGTAGGGTTGTGGTTGGAACTCACACTGTGGAGTTCAGTTCGATAGGGTTAACTGTATAAACTAGATCGTCCTTGCATATTCCTTTCACTTCAACCACTACTTTATGTATTTTGCCCTCTATAAATTCAAACAGGGGTTTTAGGGTTGCGTGCTCATAGACTCTGCCTGCAATTGCTACGCTGCTGACCTAATCACCCATCAATGCTTTCTACTTCGTAAAACATTTACTCAAAATATATTCAATTTTTTGTTTTTTATTTTAAAATCTTTTGGTTGGATTGACTTTCAACAAAAATATTACATTTGACAACATTTGAAAACATTAATTGAGAAATAACATTGGTTTGCATCCATAAAAGGAAATCTTAATAAAAAAATCACAATTAAATTTAACCTAAAAAGAACATTGCTGATATCATATACAAAACAATGTCATCTCAATGTCACCCCAACCTTAACCAAATCGACATCCCTTATCAAAGTTGAACTATAATATTTAAATTAAGATGGAATCAATAAAAAAAAAACATTGATTCAAGATAAAAAAAAGTATATAAAAAGTTTCAAACTTTATATTTTAATTAAAATTATGTCATTTTAAGTAATTAGATTAGTCTTACAAATTTTTAAATTTACAATTTTTTTAAAAATTATCTAAATAACATTTTTTAAATATTTTAAATTATGTGTAATAATAAATTCTTCTCTAAAAGTATTGGTGTTGAGACTATTTGAAAGATTTTTGTTGGTTCAAAGGTTTTGTTTGGTTGAATGGTTGACACGTAGATTGAATAAGTGAAATTGGTGACAGAAAAAATGCTATGGCGGAGAATAAGAGTAACTTGATTCCGTGACTAATATTCATGAAAGGAGCTCCTTGGTTATTACAAATTAGTTGTAGCATCAATCTTTGGCTGTTGTGCCCCGCCACCTTCCGCGGCGACCACAAACATGACAGTGATAGAGATTGGGATGTCCATGTCCACCACACACCTCTTCTACCAATGGTTGGGCCATAACACAAAGCCCATTCCTAAACCCTCTGAAACCCAAATCCAAAAACAAGGCCCAATAACTGTGACTTCTACTAGGCACCGTCTCTGGGCCCAGCTGTTTCATTTTGTTTCGTTAATCCGGTTCAGACAAAGTTTCATCGCATTCAAATTCAGTATCACTCTAATCATCATGGTATATTAATTAGATTATTTATTGTTGCAGAGAATTATTTCCAAATTTTAGGTTTATGTTGAGATATTCCATTATCCATTATTGACAAAAGAAAACCTGGAAACACATGCGCAGAGCAAAAAACAGCTTAGCTAGTTAATAATTTGCATAATTCCAGTGGTTTGTGGGTTGGATTATGATTAATTTATGAATGAATCAGAGACCCATCAAATCGTAACACAAAACTTCATCCATCTTCTAACTTTGGCTTTAAATCATATCTGTAACTTTACCATTACTCCATGGTCAAGTGGCAAAGCAGGAACAACACATGCTTGCAAATGAAATTTACTTATTTATTGGTCAGTTTAGAAAAGTGTATTCATATTTTGTATACATACGACTTGCTTGGAAATCACATCGATTAGGATTAAAATAAGCCACATGATAGCCATTAACGTTTCAATTTAGAGTGGAAGTTGCATTAATTTCATTAAATAGAATACCTACAACTTGCAAATGGCATATTGTTTGTGGTCCTGACATGTGAGGTTTGATTTTGTTGTATTTATATATAGTTATATATAGTTTGTAAGGTATTGAATAATTTCAGCACTATGCATAATGAAGCATTTATTATAGCACAATCTGATCTTTGATTTTTCTTGAATGAGTTAAAAAAAATGTTTTGACATGTTAGTCTGAAAAGCGTTAAGATAAAGAAATGAGAAACTTGAAGACGAAGCTTGGTTGCCTATGATTTATGTGTGTTCATGCATATTTGTCTCGCATGGAGCAATAAAAAACTGTGATTCACCATTCTTTGCTTGATATTTGGGAAAGTTTTGAAGATTAATAATTAAGAGTAGGGAGGTTGGAGTGCGAAAAGATGAATAGAATTATGATTGGAGAGAAAGCAAGGTAGTTGATAGCTTTATGATTTTGAATATTGTGTTTGGTTCTTAGGTGGTGAATGGTTGCTAAATAGGGCATGCAAAAGGGTATATGGGTCAAACACAGGAGTGAGAAAACCAACTCCCAACATATGGGTAGAGTCCTAAAAATGGAGTTCGCCCAATGGGGTGGTAAAAGCTTGTAAAATATATTAAATTAGATCACTTTGTTTAACATAATTCTAAATTAATTAAGATCCATATGTAAACTTCTGGATTGAGTTATTTTCTAACATAATTATTATATTTAAAAGAATATTTTATTAATAAATATTATATAATTTATATATTAAATTGCTATATTTAAAATTAAATTTAGTTTTATTAATAAAATATTTATTTTAAAAGTTGCAGTTCAATAAGAATATGGTAGGATCATGTCAATACAAATTTATTAGATAACATGTTCTAATATAATGTATACACATGGAATACCTTTTTTTAAGGGGTTTCTTAATTTTTTTTTATTCTGATAGTTTTTTTTTTTTTAATTTTCACAATTTCATATTATTATTATCAAAAAAATTTACTCAAATTTTCTCCCATAACAAACAGAATTTAAAAAACTCACTCTTTCATTTTTTTTTATATTTTCACTTAATCATGGTTCAAATAAAATTATTATTTCAATTTTTGGATTATTATATTCAATATATTAGATATTCAAAAATTATGAAAATTATTCTATTAAATTTTTGATAATAAATTAGAAATAATAAAATTTCACAACATAATTTATACCAATATATATATAAAATGATATATCATTTTTTATACAATTTTTTATGACAATTTTATCTTTTATAAGCTAAATATTTTACTTTCTATTTTTGATTAACCACAAAAGTAAAAAATGAAATATTTGAGTAATACATTTGCTTCATTCTCTCCCTTCATACAAGGGGAAAAAAAATCCTTTCAAACTACTTTATTTTTACATTTTAAATGCTATTCATAATAAAAAAATTTATTACACTAGTAAAGATAAATATGAATAGAATGTTACCGTAAAATAATAATTTATGAAGTTGTAATTTGAAGGTAAGAAAGTTGGAAGTGTCAAACTATAATAACTCCTAATTAAAAATTAACTGCCATGATAAAATATAAGTGCGCTCTCATACAACTTCTTTTGGATCCTTTGCATAATTTTAATGAAAATGAAAAAAAAAAAAAACGTGTTGAAGGGAAGTTGTGTCTTTTTTATATTATTACAATGTAAATAAAAAATGAATTAAAATTAATTAAATTTCACTTAAAAATTAATTTATTAAACTTTCCATAAAGAGTATTTACGTAACTCATTCTTTCTGAATAAAGTCGTACTAAAATGCAATACTTTGTTTGAGAAAAACAATATTTTCAGTAGTGTATAATTAAATTTGGATAAAATCATCCTTCAACCTAATAAAAAAATTCTCAAGTTATGTTACGATGAGTTTTTATAAATCTTTTAGTAGAAATAATCTAATTGAATTTTCTAATTGGGATAGATTGAGTTGATTGAATTAGTTTTTTTTTATAAAATTTTTAATTTAAAATATTTTTTTAATTTTTTTTAGAATATTGTTTTAATATAAACTATATTATTTAAATAATTGAATAACTTAATATTTCATAATTATATATTTAATTGACATACTAATCGAGTAGATTAAATAATAATTATATTACTCTGATTATTAATATTACTTAATAATATCAAGTTAGATATGGAGTTAAACATGCAAAGTCAATGTACATTGAATTAAAAATAACTTCATTCAATTAATACCAAATTAGTTCCTCAGATTATCAAACCCCATAACAATTCGTACAATTATTAATGTACAAATGTATTATTAGATAATTTTTGTTTGAAGCAACTCTGAATCATCATGACAGATTGGCAATCATTGCAATGCAATAATAATAATAATAATAATAATATTATTATTATTATTATTATTATTAACAATGAAAAAACAATTGCCACTAAACTTTCATTTACTTTTATTATAGAATAATTGAATTTAATAGTCAAGAAAATCAAATTCTTCCCATTATCACGATTGGACAGGCTAAAATTAGAAACAGACGTGTATAAACTAATTAGCGTGAAGTTGTTTCACTTAATAAGTCATGAGTTTTCACTACCTGCACTAAAATATTAAAAAAATATTAACTGATAAAATTAAAATAATTTATTAAATGAATATGCAGTTTACAAAATAATTGATTGTGTATAATATATTTTTAGTAAATTATTTTTTTCTGGAAATTTGATTGAAAATTTTCAATTAAGAAATTTTTAGTAAAATATTTTTAGCAATTGCTTTTACTTAAATTGCTGAAAGTGTCAGATACGGATTTTTTTTTTTATGGTTATAGTGTAATGGGTGGGAAGCTAAAAAGAGGATGATATTTATTTTTGTTAGAAGAGAATAATAATGGGATTGGATTCAAAGTAGTTTGCAGCTTGGAATCGGAATCTTCCTTTATGAGTAAGAAGAGCAACATGTTAGAGTGAAAGTACCCCAAATTAGGTATTTTTTTTGTGCCACTTATCACACTTATATTTTCTGTGCACTCATAGTCACAATAAAGGAAATTAAGATACATTTACCAAACCCCAACGCAAACCCTCAACGTTGCTTTCTTTCTTCCTTTTGGACAAGATTCTAAATTGTGGTCACTTTCACTCACTGCTTTCTCAAATTCTTCGACATTGTAAGGAATTGCAATCAAATGTCCATAATTGTGTTGTCTCATGACACATTTAAAACTTTTATGTTGTCACTGAAATTCAAAGTAGAAGAGATTGATTGATTCAACCTTCTAATTTGTTTTTTTTCTAAATGAAATTAGGAATTAGATTGTTATGTCTGAGTGCTGTCGGAATGAAACTATAATCTATTAATATCTAGTATTTATAACACTATTTTAGTTTAAAAAAGAATTTCATTAAAAGGAAATAGGAGTGAATATGTTTTCATTAAAAGGAAATAAGAGTGATATAACACTCTATTTTAGTTTAAAAGAATGTTTTCATTAAAAGGAAATAAGGGTGAATATGTTTTCATTAAAAGGAAATAAGAGTGATTGACGAGAATTTGCAAGGAAAGAAGAGAAAATTTAAATGAAAAATTTATAAAAATTTGTAAATGATGTAATAGATATAATAATATTTTAATATATAAAATTAAAATTTATTTATTTAAATTAAAAAATATATAATTAATTAATTTAATATAATTAATAATTTTTTAAAAATATATAAAAAATATTAAATTAAATTATATTTAAAATAAATTTAATTTATTATAAATATATTAATTTATTAATTAAAAAGATTATTTTTTTAAAATATAAAATTAAAATTTTTAAAATAATTATAATATTTAATTTAAAAATTATTATTATTATAAAATAATAATAATTATTATATTATAATTGATTTTAAATATTTTTATTTATTTTTATTAAATTATAAATATATTTATAACGTTATATATGTATAATCGATTATGTTAAAATGTAAAACGTAATCGATTATAATATATATATATATATATATATATATATATATATATATATATATATATTATATTTATTTTATATATT
>Ga0099824_1002208_pt1 | contig 28427 bp, 10 predicted proteins | sample SiratrowhiteBW_FD_76837 | JGI IMG/M metagenome (GOLD analysis project Ga0099824, IMG submission 76837) | Root nodule microbial communities of legume samples collected from California, USA - Siratro white BW | ecosystem: Host-associated > Plants > Roots > Nodule | place: USA: California... | reverse complement strand
TATAAATAGTTTTTTGGGGAGGTTTTATATATATTTTTTTTTATAAATAAATAAATATTTAAAATTATATATATATATATATATATATATATATATATATATATATATATATATATATATATTAATTTTAGTTTGATGTAAGAGCAACAATAGGTGTTATTTTTTTAATCTACTATTGCATTATTTTTATTCAGATAAAAAATTATTTAGTAATAAAATATAATAATATTTCTTCGAAAATTGGGAATAGTAAATTCAAAATTATATTAAGAGACTAAAACTAATATAATTTTCGAATGGAGTGAGTAGTTTAAGGACTTTAGTTTTCAAAATAAAAAGGTATCAGTTGTATTTATAATCTAATTTTGGTTTAAATATGTTTTAATTGATCAAAATTTCTTTTAATCCTATAAACTAAAATTATTTTTATTTCTCAAATTTTAGAAAATTTCCTTGATCGCTCATTACTATAACAACATGGAACTTCTTGTTAATGTAACTAATAACATCATAATAATGATATGTATAATTAAAATAATAATATAAAAAATTAAATTTATTTTTTATTTAAATATCTTTAACTTATTAAATTTATGTCAAAATTTACTTAGCTCCTTAAATTTAAAAGTTATTTTTTTAGTCCCTTAATTTTTAAATTATTTTTCTAGTCTCTTAAATTTATAAATATTTTTTTATAGTCCTATAATTAATTATTTTTAGCAACCATAATTTCAATGTGATGTTTTGATCCCGTTAAGAATCTATATGAATTTTTAGTGTTTCAATTCAAAATGACTTATTATAGTTGACAAAGTTTTCGTTTTTAAAAAGTTCAACTTACTTTACTAACAATATATTTTCTAACAATTTTTGAAATAAGATTAATACAATTTCAAGCTTCCAAAATTTAGATTACCGTTATAAGTTAACTCGTGATTTTAAAGAACCAAAATCTAGTAAACGGAAAATGCAATAGTGTGTTTACACATTCTAGCTATAAATCACTATATTTTAATATCAAAAAGTTTAAGTAAAAAAATGTATTGCCACGTCGAGAAATTGCAACAATGAAGCAAACGTAAAATGGCATCTTTGTAGTAAGAGTAGCAGTTGCCCTAGCTACTATAAAAGAGGAAAAGAACGAAGAAAGAAAATAAGAGAAAAGGAAAAAAAAAAAAAAAAACTTCAAAAACCCTCTGCTAATAAAATCACATTTTTTTAAAATTGAATCATTTGCTAATTAGGTCAACAAACTTTTCGATCACATAGATTTTGAAAATCAAAATAAATTATTTTTATATTAAAAGATTAAAAGAATAACGTTTATATTTAAGGACAAAAAAATTTGTTTTAAATTTAGAGAAATAAAGTTTTTTTTTTTAATTTGAGAGACTAAAATAACCATTATAAATTCACAGAACTAAAAATTATAACTTTTGGATATCTAAAATAAAATTTGACACAAATTTTAGAAAAATTATAGATATTATGAAAAATAAAATAAAATAATTTTAACATTATTATTTTAGTTACACTTTCATTACTAACATACATTGACAATTAATATGTCACAACTATTTACTAAAGATTTGAAGTAAATGATTTTAATCCTAAATTTAAAATTTTAAACCATGTTTAAACTTTTAATTTATTATTCATATATTAAAATAATTAAAAAATTATATTACATATATATATATATATATATATATATATATATATATATATATCATAATTTACTTAAACTAAAATAATAAATTACTCAAACATACGATTTAATGATTTCTACATCTTACATAATCTAAATATCCATAAAAACTATGAAAAACTAAATAACGATGCCTTTACTTAAATACAGACATTTTCACTAAGCAAATGTGAGACGAAACAAAATAACTCAAATAATACATTTATAAGTTTTCTTTTAATTTGTTAGATTTTATAAAATTCATAATTTTTTATCTTATATATCAGTTAAAATTTAATTTAATTATATGATTAAGTACTTTTTTTTTTTCTGAAAACCAGTCATATATAAGACCGATAATAATTACAATGAGCAGAATATCATTTAAATATTAAAAATACTTTGAAGTCTTATAAGATTCACATTTTTATAATGTGTTTATTTACACTTCAACTTTTTACAATGTAAAAGTTAATCTAATTATATAATTAAATACTGTTTTTAAGACCAGTTTTATATAAGACTAAGATATATTTATATCTTATATCATCATATTTTAATGATATTCTTATAAAACTTAAATTTTAAATTTCAGACTCTAACTAAAATCTTCCATTTGAAATTTTCTAAAGTTTTAAAACAACAATAATTAAATTAGTATATAAGAATAGCATTCAAATACTTTTTCCTATTATGTTCTCCTTGGTATATAAAATAGTTAATGGAAAAAATTAGTGACAGGAACCAAAAGTAACTTTTTAATAAAATTCAAAAATTTCAAAACAATAGTCAACCCATAATTTTAAATGTAGTTGTTGTTGCTTTACAGTTGGATCAAAGATCCTACCAATTTAATTGTAAATTAATACTCCTTTAATTTTTTTCTTTTGTTTTAAGGTTATTTTCAACGTAATAAATTTCTTTTATTGTAATAAAATAGCTATATAACTTCTTAAATTTATTTATTTCTCTTTTTATTCATCATAATAAATATATGCATAAATCATTTATAAATTACTATAAAAGTAAAAAGTATAATAAGAAAAAATATTATTAAAATGCTAAAGTAGCCGATTGAGAACAACTATAATTTTAATGAATCCGTATGCATGTTTATATTTAAAATTTTAACATTCAATCAAACAAGGGTTGAAATTGCAGTTTTAACAAATTGAAATAGCTAGCCATCAAATTCTTAAAAAGGAACATAACTAAAATATTTTGGTATATATTAGTAGTATTCTTAAGAGACGTTTACTTTACTTTAATCAACCAACAGGTCCAATTGAGCTTAAACCGAAACTTCACTGAGTCAAGATCATTGATTGCGAAGTAATTACAACTATTTAACACTCCAAAGCACATATTGCACAGCTTTCTTTTCCTTCTAGAAAATCAAGCCATACTCCCCAAGCCTTCCTTTCAAGAGTTGCTCATATAAGCATTGTACTTCCAAAATTTTCAAAACGTTATGGTCAACATACTGTATTGTAGTTTATGTAGAATGATATTTTGAGAAAAGATTTACATCAAGATTAATAACCAAAATGACAAACTCGTTAGGCACTGTAGTCATTAACATCGTTATGGGATTTACATCAGGATTAACAACTAAAATGACAAACAGAAGTTCATAATTATATATTTAAATTCATGTTCCAATATAAATCCCTTCTTTGGAGAGTACCTGTGAACCCAACCCTTGCAAACAGGCAAGTTAGAATTACATGTATATGGTACAAAATGCCTTGTACTTTCTTGTAGCTGAAGGTATAATTAATCATTGGACACTGGAGTATTGGATTTAATACTAAATTCTGGATATCATGTAAACGAAAAAAAAAAATCAACAGATTTGTTTAAACATAATTCCATGACGAAAATCGAAGCTAAATGGACAAATATCTCACACCAGATTCTAGCGTTTGGGATTAATTGCTAGTCCTGTGTCCCTTACCACCTGCCAAATCAGTAATTAAGTTATTAAAGTGAGAAAAAAACACTACACTAACAGTGTAAAATAATTTTATACTATCACCCAAGCATAAATCACCATCCATGGCATGTTTATCATTTACAAAAAGTACCTTCAAAGTCACACCAATGATGATTTATGATTTAATGACAACGTAAAATTGTATTACATAGTCACATTAAACTGTTAGTCCAGATACTCGTATAACCAAAAGAATATTAATACAGTACATCAACAGTACTGAAACAAATTCAGTTGAAAATATTTAAGCAATGCTGCCACGTGTCTGACTCTAGTTTTGATATATGTACATGAAGAAAATAACTGCCATTAGAACTCGAAAGGAGAGAATTGATGATCAGAGTTGGTCGAACGAATAACCTACATCACCATGTCAGTTCGGAGTTCAGACCATTTTAATTTGGACAGATTTCTGATCTTATTTAAATACCAAACAAGGCCCTCGAAAACAACAGAATTCGAAGGGACCGAACTAAGCACACGCAGAAGGACCTCCATGAAAGGAAATTAACCAACATTACCTGCTACTGTCCGGAGTTCCCTAAAAGCCGCTCAACTGCTGCATGAACGTTCCCGGATGTAGCAATAAGAGCCCTTATGTTCTCTTGAGTGTCAAAGAACCCCATCTCTTGAAGCTGAGAAAGTTGGGTGGCATACAATTGCTCTGGTGGCTCTGGTTAACAACAAAGTCACACAAGTTAGGGAGGACGCATAAAAACCATCTGGGCAGAAGACAACAACAACGTCAAAATCTATTTAGAAATGTCTAACCATTTGATCTGTTAGGAACAGCAAGGCTACCAGCTCCAAGTCCACCAAACATGCTTGATAACATCTCCAGTCCCATGTTGTTCAACGGTCCTAATTAAAACAATTCAATACCAATTATTTAAAATAGACATTAACTTCTGCATGCAATCAAATGGGAATTGCATCATCCAGCAGCCACCTTAGAACCTAAAAGTTCCCTTTTCATCGCTACTCTATAAATGCATGGGGCACTTAAAGAGGTTGCAAAGAACAAGTACAAAGAGGACACCTGATAACATATTCCACGTTCCTCCAATTCAAAAAACTATAATTCAAACTAAATCAAGTACTAGCAGGCAGCATACGATATTAACCGTGCATAGTTTCTAGATCTAAACAGAAACCAAAAAAAAAAAAACGCAGAGTTCTCTTGCATACCAGTGCCTCCACCTGTTTGACCTGGTTCCCTGCAAACGCATCCAGTTTAGAAGATTAGGCTAGCAACAAACATGAAACAATAAAGTAAATAAAATTCAAGCAATAACTACTTATTTTGCCTCCAAGAAAACTTCCCATTCAAGGGCGTTGTACACACCAAGAGAAAGTTTAAGGTGAAGGAAGGCTCTCCACAACTCAAATCACCAACCTCAGCAATGATTTTCATAGGGATTAAAATTCTATTTGGCGGAACTCTGGATTCAAATCCAAGTCATGCAATTGTTATGAACAAAAGGTCAACCATGTGGGCTAAACCCCAACTGGCTGTATTGTATGCAGATTTTGTTAGATACTTGTATAAAAATGAATGATTGTTTAGTAAGAAAAATTGCATCTATTAAATGGAAATAAAGCAATTGGTTAGGAGAATTTAATTGAATAATTAACTGGATGGTTAGCTTAAATTAGAGAGAAGATGATTCTTTCCGTTTTGAGGTATGAGAACTGAATAATAGCTCTGTTGCAAGTAAAACCTTCCATGACGGGGAACTACTTGAAAGGAGGATTCTCTCCTTAGATTCTTTACAATTCAATGAACGTTATCAAAGACCTAAAGGGAACTTAATTTGGTACGGAAAGTTTAGATTAGGACAAGGCTGTCCCATTCTCATGAGTGCTATTTGACAGAAATCCCAGAATCTTATATTTCAAGCATAGCATCAGACTAATGATTAGCAAAAGTAAAAGACAAACACATTAAAATATTCCTCTTTAGACAAGCACGAGTTTCCAACCTTCAGAAAGACATTTCATCCATGGATACATTAATTTTAAAATAAGTGGATGAGATTTTTAATTTTTCCTTATTCTTTTCAAATGTGTCCCTCGATATTCCCTTTCTCTCTTGCACAACACAAGGGTGGCATGGAAGCTTCCACTACCTCCAACTACGACACTAAAGCCACAATCACCCTCATTTTCAGTCCTTCTTGTCTCTGGCATGCACAAATATTCCAAAGCCCCTCTCTATCTGTTTCAATGCCTCAAAACCCCAGAGTAAAAGAAAGCATTGCCACTTGTTGCATACAGAAGATTCAAGAGATCTACAAAAATTGAGAAATTCATCCAACACACCTTCAAATCATTATTCATATCCATCCTTCTAGTTTAAACATGTGCAACAATGGAGAGAACGGCAGTAGTGGTGATGCCACGAAAGAAGGCAAGGAAAATCTGGTAGTTGAAGAGTTATCCTCACCACTACTGCAGTGGAGCTGCGCTGCCACATTCTACCCTTCCTCCCCCTCTATCCTTTCTCCCTCAACCTTTTCCTCTCACCGTCGTCTAGAACTCCTCAATCATTAACTGAGACAACCTTCCAAAGCTTCTCCCACATTTCCACTCTTGTTGGTGATGAAGGAGGAAAAGGTAGCATCAGATATGGAGCAAAGGGGGAGGTGACATCGTGAGGTTTTGGGATGTGGGGGAATAGGAGGAGAGGAGCCCAGGAATAAATTGGGGAAATGACCGAAGAAATAAACAAATAGCATATCTGCCAGACTGCAACTGTTTCCCATGGTGGAGACATCCCGATTCTCCCATCCTAAGGATCTTACTATTGGACAGGAAACCAAAAATCTGGTATTTCAAGCATATCTTCTACAGATAATAATCAGTAAAAGTGAAAAGCAACAACATTGAGTACATATCCAAAATAATAGGACAGTTATGCGAACACCATCTGCCAATAATGACCAACAAAAATAAAAAAGTAACAACAATGACTATATACGGAAAATGATAGGACAGTTCTATGAACAGTATGGCAGTTATGTGTGTTTGTTTAGTAATTTATAGGGCAGTTTGGTTGTTTAGAAACCGTTCTACCAGTCATGCAAGTCACTCATATGCATATGGTGTGTCAGGGACATCGTATTTTGGGAGTATTTGAAGGAGTGAGACTCTCTGCTAAGGCTAGGCCTGTGTATTGTGTATTAAGAGAGGCTACTATGAGGAACTCTTTCCTTTGAAACTTTTTTCCGGTTCAATTCACAAAACATATAAATAACATTACCAGAATTGTGTGTAATTCTCAAGTCAGATTCTATCTAGGCCTAAGCTCAGTTGCAACAGGTGTACTAGGGACAAACAAATAACACTACTTCATCAAGCTATAGGATTGGCACATTATAGTACAAATCCAGTTAGCAGTACTAAAGGGATGCTATCATTTTTGTTCACAGTAAAAAACAGAAGGTATGTAAAAGTAGAAATGCAATGATTGCTTCATTTCTTACTGTGTTGATTGTTGCTGACCAAGCTGAGACAGAAGAGCTTGCTGGAAAGACAAGATTTGCTGCCATTGCAAATAAGACATGTCATTGTGAGAAAATTACTTGAAACAAGCATCAATTATATAGGAAAATATAATAATAAAACCTCTTTCACATATTAAAACACGTTTTATATAATCTAATTTTTCAAATAAAAAAAAAATCATACTTAATCGTGGATGTCACACTCAATTTTTTCCCCCAAATCCTTAGCTAGGAGACCATTATGCAATTCTCAGATCAGATGGTCGTTATTAGAATTTACCAAAGAAGTGACAAAAAGAAAATAGCAGTAGAGAACATTCATAATTACCATTCTTCATACACTGTATATAAGCATGGCTAAAAGTTCTAATATTGAAACACATAATGCTCACAAAGACATGTACGCAACCGTACAATTGAGAATATTGAATCAATAAAAATTTATCAAGAGATGCAAAACTTTGAATCTGTCTACCTGCAGTGTCTCAGGTGAGGAAAACAGTCGTAAAAACTCTGGGTTTTGCATCACCTCCCTTAGAGAATTTATATCAGGCATGCCACGCTGCTCAGAGTTGACCCCAAGAATCTAAAAGTAAAAAACAAATGTTAGAAATAAGTTCAAAACAAGAACTCATTGGCACAGGCAATGAGTAATTACCTGATTCATAGTCTGTGGATTGGAAAGGATACTTTGCATCATTTGTGAAATAGCTGGATTTTGCATTAACTGGGTCAACATAGCAGCATCCGGCATTCCACCCAACATGCCTTCAAGATCAGGCAGTCCAAGCCCTCCTAAGCCAGTGGGTGTCTGCTGTCGAGCATCCCCCCCACCGGTAGTAGTTGACCTTCTTGTGTTATTTTGGCCACCTCCAGCTGCAATATACAACATCAATCAGACCACCAAAAATCACAAGCCAGTGAACAATATAGCAACCCACTAGAGGGATAGACCAAACTATCAGAAGTGAAAATAAATTAAGAGGCATTCAGTCACTATCTGAGGAGAAAATTATGCATAGAAAACTTACTTCCAGTTGAGGACCATGGATTAGGAAGTGGGTTCGTATTGGGTACAGGAGAGGTTGCTTCAGAATTAGCAGTTGTGGGATTAGTTGATTGGTTCCTAACCGCTGCACCATCATTTCCGGCATTACCAGCCATTGTAGTGGCATTTAAAAATGGTTCTTGAACATTTTCATACATCCGTCTAAGCATGTTGAATCCCTCAGGAGAAGATTCAATGTTGCTCATTGCTCTGTCTGTATTCCTCATCATTTCACGCATGATCTCAGGGTTCCTTGTAGCTTCAAGAGTCTGACGAAGAGTGCTGGGATCATTAAGTATGTGAGCCAGCTCAGGGTTTCTATCCATTAACTCTTGCATCTGGGGATTATTCATTATAAGATTCCGCACAATCTCGGGATTATTTATTAAATTCTGCATAGCAGGTGTGTTCATTATATCTCTCACTAAATTGGGGTTTGACAAAAACGGTTGCTGCATTTGTTCGAGATCCGGAAAGCCCGCTCCAAATAAGCCATTGAGGCCACCGCCCCCCATACCATTGTTACCACCAAGTCCGGGAAACAGTGAAGCCCCAAATCCTGGCCCTCCTAAACCCCCACCCTCATTAGCACCAGCGCCTCTCATGGTATTGGGTGTTGTGGTATTGGTATTAGTACCACCAGTGTTGTTGGAAGGAGCAAAGCCACGAACCAAATGGACAGTATGATCAGCCTCCAAACCTATAAATACAAAATGGCAAGTGAGTCATATTCAATCAATAAAAAGAACTACTCTACAAAACACCACAGAGTCTTCAAGTAAAGAAATCTTGACTGCATTAAAAATTATTTCCCATTCCCAAATTCCGATGTGATGTCCTCACTCAAGGAAAACAAGCCATACAACATACAAAATTCTAGTAACGCCTCCATAAGCACGAGCCGCCCCTGTACTTTTGCTCCACAAATTTATCAACAAACTAACCCTACATTTCGGCTAACATTAAGCAACACAAATGCAAAGAAGAGTTTCCCGTCTCGCAAAAGTATTTAGCACAAAAAAATAAATTTCAAGAGACTTGAGCATATGAAATTCATAAAATGGAAGCAAATTAAAAAGTAAAAAATCAGCAGACCAAAATTTACAGCAAGAAAACCAGGATCCAAAATTTACAGCAAGAAAACAAAAGTCAATACCAAGCGAAAATACTCTAATAATAACAAGATCAGGCAGATACCGTAGCTTTGGAGGGTTTGATCATCCTTAAGGATCCGGCCCTTATAAATCAGACGCTGTTGATCAGCGGGGATGTCACAGCTGCGAGCCACGGCGTCTTTGAAAGATCTGACCACGGAATCCAGACTAATCTGAACGGAAAACTTTGAGCCATTGGAGCAACGTATGTTGATGTTGACTCCGGCGGCGTTCGACTCCGATGTGGCACTCTCAGCGGTGGTTGCGTCACCTCCCATGGCGTCCTCCGTCCAAAGCACGACGGGAGGAATCAGGTGTGCCGCACTCCTAGATAATAATTGAATCGAGGGAGAAAGGATCGAAACCCTAACCCTAGAACGATTGAAGCAAACCGAATTAGGGAGAAAGAGGAAGCTGAGGATTGGAGAGATAACGGAGAAATCGTGAAGAAAAAATAATTAGGAAAAAAACGAAAATAGACGAGTGTTGTTGCGCTTATGCTATGCCTATGAAATCGGAAAATTAAAATCAAAATCAAAATCAAAATAAATAAATAAATAAAAAGGGAGAGAGAGAAGGGAGAGAGACCCTACACTTCTTAACCCACCTAAGCCGGGAAAGAATTGATGTTCTTCTTTTTCCCTAAACTTGGATCCACTTGCTCTGCCTGCGCGTGGCTAAAGTTGGCAATCGCCTATCTGAATTGTTATCCTTTCCCTGCTCCGTAGAAGCTTATATAAACTAAACACGCTCTTTAACAAGCGCGTGACGGGTTCAACAGCCAGGTCATCAATTTTTTTCTAAATTTTTAATTAAGTTTTAAAATTAGGCTGAAAGAATATTACAGTGTCCTTATTTAATTTAAGATAAAGTTGTTGACATAGTTTTAATCCACTCTTATTTTAATATACATATTAATATTAGTAAACTAAAGTTTAGTTTAATCACAGTAAAGGAATTGTTGTAAACAAAAATAAAAATAAATGAAAGAAGAAATAAAAGGGAGATCTAGTAATTATGATACCTAAATGAATTGACACGACTTTTAATCTGAGATTTTCAGACATTGAATTTCTATATTTTGTTTTCAAATTTTTTATTTTAATTAATATGAAATTAAATCCACATTTAGATAATTAAAATAAAATATCTCCTATCCATTGCTGATATTCTTAAAGAAAAATCTTATTTTAGAAGATCCAGTTTAATTTAAAACTTCTTCTCAAGTAAAGTGCAAGAGGCACTAGTTTCATTTGTGTGTATATTTGGAACAAGTATTAATTGTAGCATTTAATATTATTATTACAGTAATTGTTGAGATATAGCAAATAAAATTAAATATAATAATATATTCAGTTGAAAAATAGGAAAGACTTTCTTATTATAATTTTGTGTATGCTTTAATTTTTTTGATGTTTAGATAAATTTGTGAAGTAAAAGAAATTAAAATGTTATTTGTGAATTTTATCAAGCAACTCTGCTTTGAAAAATGTTTGCATAATTTATCTTGTGTGGTTGGAGGATGGTGTGAAAGATTGACTTGGAGTGAAGAAATGATTTAATCTAAATAGAAAGATAATAGATTTATGTAGAAAGTGCACCTGAGATATGTAATTGATTTATTTTACTTAGTATGTTGGTCTTAGTATAAAGTTAAAATTGTTCTTATGTATATTTAAAATATAAACATTTATTAGAATGATTAAATGAAAATAAGTAATTCTTTAAAATATTATTTATTAATTAATAATAGTATTTAAAAATATAAAAATTCAAATGAACAAATGAGATAAATTAATCATTTATACAGTGAACATGTGACTTTCTCCTTGTTTCAAATATAACCTTCTCATTTCAAACTTTCTCTAGTGCCTAATATAAAAAAATGTTCACAAATATATCAAACACAATAAGTGAACATTTAAAGAATTAGCATGTTACAATCCTTATTACTCTTGCACACACATGAAAGTTTTTACACACCTTTATGTCTATAACACACGATTCAATGAATTATTTTTTATTTAAATATAAGTTTAAGGTTCTTTGCCTGTTTGTATTTGATAATTCAATATTTTATAAAACAATTAATATTATGAGTTAATAACTAGGTGCGATGATGTCTTTGTTTCTTATTGTACTTCTAATAATTTGATATAATTTACTATAATTACAAGAGTAACTAAAAAATAAAGTAACAAAAATTTTATGTAAAAACAAATTATTTATAAAAAATAAGAAAAATTACAATAAAAATGAGTTGAATTATATTTTTTTTTAAATTCGTTTTAACTTTTTCTAGTAATTCATATAATGGTTTATTTATAACATACAATTTATCAATGGTCTTTTCTTTCACAGAGATTGTGAAAGTAAATTTCTATTTAATATATTTATTTGCTTAAAATAAATAAATAAACAAAATATTTTTCTACTGTTTCATCAAACTTATTAAACTACATCTATTTATTTAGAAACATTATTTGAGCTCGTAACTACTTCTAGCCAATCTCTTAAATTTTACTCGTATCGTCGTTCACACACTTATACTTATACGGCCCTAATACCAAGACTTTCAATACAGGGTCACCCAAGCCGCAAACCATCGGTCCTAATACCACTTTCTAGGAGGAATCTGAGGGGGGAAACAGGGAATATCTCACAAGAATGAGACAAGAGTCAACCCATATAAGAGAATGACACCACTTTCAACCCAAAACCTTAAGACATTAGGTTTGTGGGTCTTCTTTCTTATATGTTGCTCAACTTTCTTATTCCTACCCAATGTGGGACTTAGACTCACACTTGAATACCTAATACTTTGAACCCAACCACTTTTAGTTAAACCAAATATTCAAATAGTCAGTATTGGTTAAGATAAGAAAATTATGTGAGTTACGATCAACATATAATAGGGTTACTTACTAGAGAGAGGTAGCATCTTTTGATATTTATAAGGTTTGTACACTCATATAGTTTGCAAGTATATGAAAACTCATAGAGTTCTCTACAGAGTTTTTTACAATCCATAAATTTAGCAAAGTTTTTGCACTATGCAACTTAATCTCTTTCTTATTCTTCTTGATAAATGACTTTAAATAGGCTATGAAAAATATGGTTGTTTCAAATCCGTTTATAGCTTGTTGAGCAATTTTAACTTACTTGAATGTCTTTTTTACGTCTAACCAGCTTAAATATATGGACGATGCTTTAAATGCATTCCATGTGGCTCTAATCGTTTATAGCATAGGCTTTTGTACTAACACATGGTAAAATTGCATAACGTATTAGACAAATAGTTGGACCAAAGTTGAGATGTGCTTGGGTCAGAAAGTTGTTGAAGAAAGTAAATTTACCTCCTTATCCAAGAGATCATTTTATGTGATTTGTGTTTGAAGTGGTCTTCTGAGCATATGAAACACTTACATCTTACCTAATTTGTTGTTAAATATATAGTATCGTCTTATAGACGAAGCATAACAATGTTTTACATTTGTTTTTTATAACACTTAATCAAAATCATGATTGTTGAATTTTTTCTTAACACAATCCTATTAAAGAAAGTTCCTTTTTAGCATATCAAAAGAGTGACAATACAGTTACAAAGAACAAGTGACAAAGATAAAAAACAAATATTTAAGGAAGTTCACTTTAGTGTGTTAAAAACAATAATCATCTATATGTTCAAGTCGATATCAGGTTATGAGAAGGTTATTCAATATAATTTTAAATATAAAGAAAGATTGAATTTTTTAAAATATGTGAATGCGAGGAAAAGGATGCAATAACCAATTGTTCAAAGAAGAAAAATTAATCCATTTGCAAACATTTTAAGTAGTAATATGAAGATTTAAATATCGCAGCAGAAAAATCAAACACATCTAACTAAAAAAATCAGTTTTAACCATCCAAATTAACAACACTTAAATATGTCATTCATTCTTCATAAGCTATTTATATAAGAAGAAAAACCATTTCATCATGTTTTTAAATACTTCATAAAAAAATGTATATATCATTAATGTAATTTTATCTTGTTTGAAATTTTTAAACTCTTCAATGTCTCTTCTACATAAAACCCTAAAACAAAGCAAAAGATTTTCCTTTTATAATCAATCTTATGAATGTTCTTCTATTCTATTTTATTTTATTTTTTCATTAAGTAATTATGGTGAAGACTAACCCATTTCCTTATGTGTGTAATGCCAAGGTACATGTGAGAATGTTAACACATCTCAAGCATATTTGCAAGAACATAAAAGTATAAGTTAGCTTATTTTTCATCAATTTGAAACAACATACTCAACTGACTAGATGTAAGGTTCAAGATATTCTTTCAAATATTTATCATGATCTAATATATAATCATATATACACCCAATTAGTTGTAAACTTAAACTTGATTAAACTAGTCAATATAAGTCAAGACTTGACTTCTATTGACTAGTTTAATCAAGTTTAAACATAAAACCAATGAAGTAATTCATAACATTTAAGTTGTTTCTTCTATCAAATACAACAAAAATCAACAAAATATTAATTTCTTCAACATTTCTTTAGTATTTACTATGTTTATCCTTTTTATCCAATGCCATTTAAGTTATATTTTCATCAATACTTTCAAAATAATGTTTTTTTTTCAATATTAAACACTTCCTTAGCATATATATGACTAGTCACATGAGAAGGTTAACTTGGCACGATCCCAATAAAATGACAAGATTAACTTGCCACGATCCCAATAAAATGACAAGGTTAACTTGGCACTATTCCAATAAAATTAATGTTAGGTCTAAATATTATAATGTCTAACATAAATACCACAATAAATTGAAATCAACCACAAAAGTGAGAAATAAAGAAAAATAAAGCACAATAATATAGTGTGGTTCCATTAGAGTGTTAATGAATTCTAATGTGTATGAACAGACAAATTCACTAAGAATAAGTTTTTCTATTGGAGATTCATAAAAGAACTTCAAATCTTACAATTCAAACTTCTATCTCATTCAACATAATAAATGATTGCTCACATGTCACTCTTCATAACCCAATTGCTTTGCATAACATGCCTATATCACATAACATAAAACATGACATACACACATACACACACTGTTTCATGCTTAAGACAACCATAAATAATCTAAATAACAATAAACACAATTGTATATACATGACCACCCTTCAGTGTATAAGGTGTTTTTCATTAAATGGGTACACATGATAATCTTTTATCAGATAAGTTTACAAAACAAATCTCATTAGACGGACATATGAGACGATCTTTACAAAATGATTACACCAGATGATCTTTACCAGGAAGATGTATAAGATAATTACATATATGTATAAGACAATCTTCACTTCACAACCCACCAAATACATGACGATATATTATTAGACCATACCCACCAAATACATGACGATGTATTATTAGACCACATTGTTTGGCTAAAAGATTTTTAACATAGTTCTATTAAACTAATCTCTACAATTTTTACTAGCACAATGTTATTATTTTATTGTTGAACAATTCAACATCAAAATTTTTATTTTGTATATCTAACAAATCGGAGGCACCTTTCAATTTCAAGGTTGTTCTAACATTAGGTGAGTTGAATTTTCATACTGAAAAGAAAAAAACGATTTTAATCTAAGTTGAGTACATGCACATGAATTTATTCTCCATTCAAGGTAAGACAATTATATGATACCACTATTCTTTTTAAGGAATTGAACCCAACATTATTTGATGTAGCATTATTGACACTGATGCTAAGAACTCACTTCAACTCCTAAAAAAAGTTTAAACAGATTTATAATTTTTGCAACTATTTATTGTGTATGTCTTAATATTTAAGTAAAATTTAAAATTTAAATTTTGAAGCAGCAATCATTATTCAAAAACATGTCATCATATTCATATAGTTCATAATTTGAATTAAGGATCACGTGCTTCTCGTCAAACTAATCCTCTCCAACACAATGTTTTTATAAACCATTTATCAGTTTCCTTGTTGTTCTTATAGAGTTCTCAAATTTTTCTGTTTCAATTTATGTATGATAAAACATCAGAATGTGACAAAAAGAACTATATAAGTTCATAAAAATCCTTATCACACGAGAAATAAAAAATTTAATATTCATATTATTTTTCACTCATTATTGTTCTTATCATTTGTTGATTTGACATTAAATAAACCTTTATTAACTGTTATATTTACTTTTTGTTATTGTCTATAACTTGATTTATCCACCAATAAATTATAAATTTATCTTCATTAAAAAACTCAATGTAAACTCAATTTAAAGACACACAAAACTTCATTTAAAATAAAATTGTCCAGTATAGTAGTTCATCAAATAATTTCAAGCCAACTTAATTTAATTTCGCATAAAAATTCTGAAAAACTTATGAAAGATAATAAACAGTGAGCAAGTAGAGAAATAAAAAAAGTATATCATCCTTTACTTTTAAGTTTAACTACATACAATCTAAAGGTAATTTTGACGAATTTACTAAATACATATTGATGAAAAGTAATTTGTAGGTCCCACAATTCATGAATATTTATATATTATTAGTAGGCTTGACGCACTAATTTTAATGACAATCTAATTTATGAAGTACACCACTAACAGAAACACATTGGCTTATACGTATGTATGTCACATTTCTATTCAAAGAATATAATTTTAAAAATATAATAAATAATAAATTTATAAAAAATAGTAAAAACTAAACAGTAATTTTTTTTTTTGAATAGTGATGTAGTTATTATTTAGTAAAGATAATATGATTATTTATTGTATAATAAAATTATTTTAATCTAATAGAGTAAAATTATTTTTAATTAAAAAAAAAAAAAAAAAAAAAACACGAGTTCGTAAGGTATAAAAGCGCGATGGTGACAGAAAACTTGAAAGAGCTTGTGGCGGTTGAAATGAAGGAAGGTGAGATTCAGTGAGAGGTGCAGTGGTTGATTCATGCTCTAATGGCGGTTACTTTCAGAATGAACCACAACAAACATGGCGTGCTTGCTCGTTTGAAGACTCTCGTCAACTCTCGGGTGCGCAAACACCACACCACTCTTTTACTTTGGTTGAGGCATTTTCTCAAACACATTGCGACACGTGACATCTCTATCTAAACCTATTAATTTTTCTTGAATTCTTTGGTTTAGAACTTTCACTCCGCTGATCCCAAACTAGCCAAACAACCAAAGCAAGACAGACCGTCTCCAAAAGAAGACTTGGACTACTCCGTTTGCCGAGGTAAAATTACCTCTTTGTTTTTTTACCTTGCTCAGCTTAGCACCGTTATTGGAAGATTTGTGCCTTCTTCTTCTATCGCTTTCATGTTACTGAATTTATTTTTCTCATTGAGCCACTATGATATCATCAAACAGAATGCACATAAAAACATATGAAAGTCTCTGATACTGAGTGCATGTGGTCACCTAAAATCAGTTTCAGACCTTGTTTTTTAATGTAGAAACCCATACTAAGCCTTTGATTGCATGCATTTGAGACATCGTTACACATTGAAGCTATTATTCAGATCGCATAGGCATCTCAGAATGGAAGACTTTGGATGCGGAGGAGCTTGGTGTAAATAGTTCTATGATTTCATACTCATCTATGTTTGTCCTGAAACTTCTCCGGAGAAAAGGTGAGAATTTCCTAATACCCGTGACACCTTAATATTGTTGTGTGCTAAAGGCTGGTAAAATTTTGGTATTCTCAAATAATGGTAAAAGAAGAGCACTGCCTTCCTTGCCAGCTTATTTTATTTGTATCTTGATTTTGAAAGTCTGATCTTAGTATTTAGTTATTGAGTATCCTTTCTGGTTACTCCTAATAATGTAGATACCCGAACCGAAGGATAATTTACAGGGGAGCATTTTTGCAGCTTTTAGCGAGTAGAAGTGCTAGTCAACAAAGTTAAAGGATAATTCTATTGATTACAGTGCATTGGTAAGGACTAGAGTGAAAGAATAATCAATATGAGAAGTTTATATTGATGTGATAGGTAAAGTGATACAAAATACTGAAATAGGGGTCCCATTTACGCTAGTAATTAGGTACTATAGTAGTCGTACCAGTAAAAGCACAAACCATCTTACAACAATAAGAAGAGTAACCCTATTTATGCAAAGGTATGGGAGAGGGCCGTTGTGTAGTTTTGCCCTTGCAATGCTAAGTTTTTGTATTCGAATCCATGACCCATCGGTCACTAAGGCACAACTTTACCATTGTGCCACTGTATGCAACCTTAATTTGCACATGCAAGAGGCTGTTTTTGGATGCAAGCTCATGATCAAGATATCATCACGACACTACTTTATCATTGTCCTAGGACTCACTCTCAAATAAGGGAACAGAGCATAAAATAATAAATTGGAGGGAACTAAAGGCATTATGAGATATTACAAATATAATGTTATGAGGATAGCTAATTCATTTTAGAACACTCTCAAGACAATTTGAGATATACTCCGTGTTTTTCTTTGATCTTTACACCTTCTTTTGAAAAGGATGCTAGTATGACACCTTATTTGTTTGGGTAGGAATGAAGTGGAAAGAAATACGATGGAAATATTACACTTCTATTGTTTACCAGAAAACACTTCCCCTCCCCTAAATAAAATTGGCATAGAATGGGAAGGAAAGGATCTCCCTTTTTTCATTTTTTTTTGTTTTAATATCTTTAAAAACTAAATATTTTTATAACAATTTTTTAAAACAATAAATAAGATTATGTTAAGAAAAAATATTCGAGAAAAATATTTTTTTTAATTAGTATGAAGATATTTTTCATACAATTTCTTTATTTCTTTCAACTCTATTTTTCACTCCTCCAAACAAAAACAAAGAGAAATTCTTGTACTTTTTTCTTTCTTATTTCTATCGTGCAAACAACACATATTTTCCACTATATTTCTATCATTCCTAATATATTTCTATCATTCGTAATATATTTCACACCTAAATCCAAATAAAATATTAATGCATTTCTACTATACCTGTTTATGCATATTGGTAGAAAATTTCATTTACCATGACCTTTTTTGTATTTCGCTGTACCCATATAAAAACTATATTCTTTCATCTTTTATGAATTGCAGGATTTGAGTCCTACTTAGTAGGTGGGTGCGTGAGAGATCTAATACTGAATAGAACTCCAAAAGATTTTGATGTTATCACCACAGCTAAGCTTATGGAGGTTTTATGACAATGACTCAATTTATGAACTATATTAGAAGCATATTATACTATTCAGTTTTAAAACCCTTTTTTTCTTCAATGATATCTAACAGGTTAGAAAGCAGTTTCGTCGTCCAGCTCGTGCTGAAGTTGTTGGACGTCGTTTTCCAATATGCATGGTTCATATAAAAGGTTCTGTGGTCGAGGTTTGTCCATTAAGTAGTTATTCAAGATTACCTTTGCCTTTATTTTAATCTACAAAGTACATGTATGATTAATGTGCACTCATTTGGAGGTTCTGTTTTCAATAATGTAATATCAAAATATTAATCAACCTATATATTGATATTGTATCAGGTAACTAGTTTTGAGACAGTGGCACGAACTTCCAATGGGAAGGAACAATTTTTGTACTCTCTGTTGCCCAAATGCAGTAATAAAAAAGACTTATTTCGCTGCAAAAACTCCTTGCTCAGAGACTTCACAATTAATAGGTATTGTTGGAGTTTTTTTTTCCTTCAAATTTTTTATAGCTTGTAGTCCATCTATTTGTTTTTGCATAGTTTCTGTTTTTACTTGCTCTTTAAACGGGATTTTGGATTATATGTTGCAATGTAGGAAGTCACAGTAACAAGTATCAGTTTTAATCTTTGATATTTAATTTTTATTTCTGTGTTATTAATCCGTTTCTGATTCTGGAATCAGTTTATTTTATGACCCCTTTGCCAATAAAATCTACGATTATACCAATGGAATGGCAGATTTGAAGATCTTAAAGGTAACTCTCTATTCAATGTGTTACTGCATTTTTACAACCCCAAGCATGAGTGTAACTTGTAATTATGTTTGGTGATGTGGATTCAGCTAGAAACTGTTATCCCTGCACAGCTGTCCTTCAAAGAGGATCCTGGTAGGTAGCATCATACTTTCATCAGCATCTTGAAATAAAGCATTATGAATCACATTTATTTGCATCAACTATGAAAATGAAGTCACATGTAAGAATTTGTCTGTAGGAAGAATTTTGCGTGGCTTGAGAATTGCAGCTCGGCTAGGTTTATCAATATCAAGGGAGATTGAGACATCACTCTGGACATATTCTTCACTAGTTAAGACCTTGGACAAGGTAGGTACATCAATTGAAATTGGCATAACAGCTTGTCATAGTTGTTGCCCATGGGTTGTATAGAAATGCTCCTTTTTTGTTGCACTTCATTATTGACAGTTGGAAAAAGTAAATTGGTTCATTACACAACATACCCATAAGGTTTTATTTTTGGATATCAAATTAATTATAGTTTTAGTTTCATTACTCATCTTGCTTTTTCTATATATATTTCAGAATAAAATTATGATTGAATTGAAGTATATGCTGTCTTATGGAGCTGCTGAACCATCTCTGCGTCTACTTTGGAAATTCAAATTGCTTGAATTTTTGCTTCCTGTACATGTAAGTGAATTTGAATTACCGATTTTAGTCTTTTAATAATATGCCTATCAGCCAAATACAGTTGTTACTAATTGACTGGTTACAGGCAGCATATCTAGATGAACAGGGTATTGAAGAAGATGCTCAGGCTTCCAAAATGTTGTTAGTAAGTTCGCTTTGCAAATAATTGTACAGCATGTTTCTTATGATATTATTTTGATTGAATGAATGCAAATGCAAATAGTATTGAATTTACTACCTTACATGGGTAGGATATACAATCCAGAGAACTTAGTCATTGATTTAACCATTGTTTTCAAATGACCAAGTTCCTCTTAAAAGTATTTATACTAGACTTTGGAAAACACAAAAACAGATAGATAATAAAAACTCTTATCATTTTGAGTCATAGCAAAAAAGATCTATTTGACAACAAAACCAAAGCAGAGCCAAATGGTCACCCCTTGGTGCTCAAGAGATTTACGACCATATTTGTGGCAACTGTGGGTAGGACACACCTTTTTGGTCCACTACTTACCTCAATGACGATGGCCGCAGCGACAGTAGTTATTAAGGCAGCGGAAACCAGGGTCCCAAGGTTGGGAGCTCCGATACCAACTTAAAAAATAAAAGAAAATTATTTTATTGATATTAATCACACTAATAACCAAAACCTCTTAAAAAAGGGAAATAAAAATATGTTGAAATAAATAGGAAGATTCTAAAGGTATTCTTTCCTAATTACTTTGGAGATATTAAAAACATTTTTTATCTTAATAATCTGCTATTTACAGCAGTGTACAGTCAAATATTGCTATTAATATAAGATTTGTTGTGTCTCAAAATTGATAAGTGAACTTGATAGAGTAATCCTAAATAATTTGCACACATATCTAACTGAAATTCCATTTGAAAACCACGAATCCTAAGGACAGAAGAATATTGTTACTACTCTTCTGATGGTAAGATATTTTCTTTTTATAACTAAAGATAAACTGGATAGTAGGTTAGATGAGGTTAACATAAATTAGTATGACTATGAACAGATTCTTACATATTCTGATGATTGCTTGTGTGAGTGCGCAAAAAATTGGATATGTATGGACACAATAATGTCTACATGAAAGGGATATATAAAAAATGTCAAGGTATAATGACTTTACACTCCAAATACTTATTACTGTTTACCCTCTCATCTCCACCTACTTGAACAAGTGTGGTCTTATTCACAATCACAATCATAGAAGTGTACATTTGCTATCAAACTTGTATGCTTTCACTTCTTATGGTTCTTTTTTTACTTTTTGCAGAAGTTATTCTTCCATCTGGATAAGTTGGTTGCATGCGATCGACCTTGTGATTGCACTCTGTGGTGAGTGATTGTAAGTTTCGTTTGTTACAAGAGTCCCCTCTCCAATAAAAAAAAAAATGTGTTAACCCCAAGAATTTAGCTTAGTTTTCTGTCAACCAGGTTTTGGGACAATTTTAGGGTGTAGGTTTGAATGCGAACCAATATCTAATAGCACAATTATGCCTGTATAAAAAGGTAGAGCTGTCTTCTGAAACTTTGATCTTAGATTGAGGGAATTAAAAAATTATTATTGAATCTAAGTTTCAAATATTAGATGCTCTTGGGTAACTGAGTTTTAAGTGTTTAATACCATATATTGTGAACAGTTTTATGTTCTTGAAACTATTTGGGTTACATATATCATGTCATTTTTAGTCAACTATTTAGCTGAGCTGACCTGGTTCCTGATATGGCAAATCAAGATCCTTATGAATAAGTACTTTTAAAACAAAGCTATCTACTTTGGCAAATAAAAAACCAGCATAATAGTGGGCTTATTTTTCAAGTTTTTGTGGGCGGAACTGATGAGGGAGAATTACTGGTTTATTGAACCTTATTTTCTGCTGTAGCTGGAATTTACTTGGCTAAGGCTTGGATGGGTGTTGTTTGTGAATTTATATTGTCTAAGTGATGGTGTTTGTGTTTGTGTTTGATACCATTGTATATTTATATGTGCTACAGGATTGGATTGCTTGCATTTCACCTGGCATTAGTAAATAATCCTCAAGATGCTCTAGTGGTGTGGACTTTTGCATCTGTTCTATATCATGGAGAGTGGAAAGAAGGTGTTAAATTCGCTAAAGAACAAGCCAGAATGAGTGTTAATTTTGTACCTGAAATAAGAAAGTCTAATATATGGAAATCAGATGAAGAAATTGAAATAGCAGTTACTGAATTGGCAACTTCGGTGATGCACTCGATATTTGCGTTGGTTGATGAAAATAGTCTTCGTCAGTTCATGAGCATGTCTAGATATCCATCTTTTCCACAATCTGGCATGGTAAGTAAATCTATTTCATAAAGTTGCAACAGATCAGGTTCTATTCTAATTGATTAGGCTATTCTAACATGCCGTAGTTAGGGTTTATGATACTTCCTTGTTTCTACATAGACCTTGTCAACTATTATAATCATTTTGGGCTCTCAAATTGAAGTACCTTTGCTATCATGTAAAGTTCTAATTAGGATTTTTAGAGTTTGGACTTGAAGCTTAACAAAATCCCACAAAATTGACTTATAAAGTTATTGGCCTAGAGTGGGGCAAATAGGAGAGGCAATAATGGATTTAGGATTGACTCTAATACTATTTTAAAATTTGGGCTTAACCCCAAAAACTAGATTAAAAGGTGAGTGTTACGCCACTTATTATGACTTTATTACTAATCAATGTAGAATCTCTAACATCCCATTTCTGCCAATGACCAGATATTTTGACAATATTAAACACACATAATTCAACCAGCTATCCATTGCCCAGAACTCCTTCTAAGATGAACACCAATCCGAATTTTAGACCGTTGGTCAATAGACTTCATGTAGCTTAGTGGAAATTGGAACATATCAGTAGATCATGTTGTATTTTTGCTGGGATATTTATCCTTTCTGCCCTTGTACCAAACTGGTATAGTACCTGATTATAAAGTTATCCCATAGGTTTACTCAAGCCATCTTTTATCCCTTGTAATTTTTTAAATAGATCATTGTGCCCATTTGAAGATGTTATTTTGTGGTAACTCAAAAGGGTCCAATCCAACTGGGTTATTGCGGATTTCAGGTATTTGTATCCAAGAAAGCAGGGAGTCTTGCTTCTGCAATTTTCAAAATGCTGGCCAGTGATGGTAAATTTTACAAGAGTGGGAGAAGTACAAATTTGAAGATAAATTATAACATGCTTGGGAAGGGTCAACTTTCAGAGACTGGATTTGTTTTGGGCAAAATTGTTCTTGAAACTATGAGTAGTGGAATTGTTGGGGATGGGGAGGATTCTGAAGCTGGACAATGTCACCTAAAGACTAAGGGCACTGAAGAAATTGGTCCATCGCAACATGCAGATCTGGTAAACCATCAAGTGGCGTCAATGGATGGTGAAGGACAACTTTTATCAATACCAAATTCAGAATGTGGGCAAGGAAAAAACAAGAAACGGAAACTGGTTGAGAATAGGTGTATTGCAAGGAAGAAAATGAGCTCAGGGAACCGTGAATTGTCAGAGAAATTTAAATGCAAGGGAAATGAAAAAGAGCAGCAGAAGCTAGATAAGACAAGCCAGAAGGTTGATCAGTCCATGAAGAAGGACTCCGCAAAAAATAAAATTTATCGCAGAAAACAGCTGATAAATGATAGGAAGAAAATAACCAGTGCCGATACACGTTCTCTAAACCAAGCTATGCAAATGAAGACGGACGAACACAAATTGGACGTGGACGCAAAAACAAATGAGTCAGACTTGAAGAAGAAAAAAATGGGTGTATCATTGGTCGAACTCTTTAAAGTGAACTAAGACTGAAACCGCACAAAACACAAGCTAAGTCTCCACTCCCAGTCTCTTCAAGCGACGAATAAAAAATTTTGGTAGCAGCAGATGTTTTATTTCCTCCTGCCTGTCCAGCATAGTTCAGAGACAAAATCAAGCAGATAATTCTAGCTATGCCTTTGGCCAGAAAGAGTTTAGCTTCGTACTTCTCTTGGTGGTTTAAAACTGCATTCAGTTCCTCTACGTTGTTCTCATGCTTATTTTTTTAAGGTTCTATTGGGTCTATATTTTGTCACCATTGGGAGATATCCCTTCCCTCCACTTTTTATCGTGGCAGAGAACCGAGGGAAGCTTGGTTTGTTAGGTATCTTTATGATATACAACGCACTAGGATGGGAATTTAACGAAACTATACTGTATGGTTGATCAGATGATTCATTAGTAACTTAATTCCGAAGGATATAAACCTAAGGAAATGGAACTGCCCTACTAATCTGCAATGACAAATGAAAATCATAAACTATTGTGCAGTTTGATGGCATAAATAGAGGGAAATACTACCACTCAATTAGGTATCAACTATTTAATTATTTTATGATCAAAAATTCTGGCCCAAACAAATATTATGAATGTAAAATGTCCCTAAAATCTTGTTAACGCAACGAACTTTAATTCATGTTGAGCTTAATAATTGTGTGTGTGTATATGTACGTATATAAAGTAAATTCTCAATGAATTTGTGCCTAAAATGGAATCAAAAGCATTTTGTGGAAAAATATAATATATTACGAATTCAGCTCTAAAAGAAATTGACGTGACCTTTTGTATAATTAATCAAAGTTAAGCAAAAATATTTACATAGGAAAAATAGAAGAAATACCTTTTAATATCCTCTCAGTAAATTATTTAGTCTTTTGTTCTTTAATAAATAAAGCATAAGTTGGATTTCACAATACATTTTATGTTATTAGAAGAATATTTAAAGTTTAGTGTTACAAAAGAACCGTTTTTATTAAAATTGTTTCTAATGAATATAACAAGTGGTTGGTACGAATATTTAAGATCTCTAAGAATTTGTTCAAATTTGAGCTTTGTGGATGTAAAAACCATAGTTGAGATGAGAGATTCCACTAAATGTAATTAGTCAAATTTTCTAACGAAAAAAATAGTGACTGACAAAATCTATAAATACTCCGCGCTTTTGACATGGTATAGAAAATGGGTTCAATCAACATGAGTGAATAGGAAAACATATTCTTTAATACTAACAATAAAATACCTTTATTCATCATTGAGTAAAAAAATTGTATCTTTCATTCTTAACAAAGATAGTTTTCATATTAAAAAAAAAAAAAAACCTTTATAATCCTTTGCGCTTATTTATATGGTTCTTATAGCGTACATGTATTTTACATAATTTCAAAAGTTTTGTAAACTCTAGGTCTAATACTAATTTATTATATGGGTCAAGATTCAACTTTATGAATCAATCATATTAAAAAAAATATTCTTATAATCTTATCTTATTTTTTTGTTATATTTTTTTTTCGGATCACTCTTATATATATAATCTTACATACAAGTTAAGAAGTCTTAGCAGGTAAGAGTGTGTTAAAAATTTCACGTCGACTAAAAAAAATGTCTTTCAATAGTTTAGAAGTGATGTAAACTTCATCTTACAAGCTAGTTTTATAAAGATAAATTAGACTTAAAATTTACTTTTTAATAAAATTACTTATCAAACTATCTATAAAAACAAATAATTATATATATATCAACAACTAATTGAAAATCACATATATATATATATAAAGATTAAAAAAATAAAATAAATATAAATTTGAAAGTAGAAGTAAACATATTTGAATTTATCAACTCACTTATCTGAGCTGACATCTTAGTTACTTAAATTAAAAGAATATTTATTAAGTTATAAATCTCTAGATAAAGAAAGAAAAAAAAATTGTGAATTATTATAATGTAAAACATGAAATTATATATGAACAATTATTTCAACTTACACAACAAGTATTGCATATTTTGAGGGGTTTTATCTTTAATTTATTTAAGTTAGTCCTGTCAAATTAAATTTTAGTTTAGGCTCTCTTTCTTTTATTTATTTTTCTTCAACAACATTAGTTACTTTGTCTATGTTAAATGGAGTTTATTGAAAATTCAGTTTTTGTAATTTCTATCAAATCGGACACAGATTGAATCTTTATGTAATTCCTTTTCTTTACTCCTATAATAGTTGTCACACTTCTTGAAATACAATCTCCTTGAACAACATTTTCAAGTGTAAAATTTAGAGAAAAAAATCAATTTATCGAAATATTTAGTAGATGATTTTAGGTGTTATCATCCAACTCCATGGTTGTCATGAAAATAAAAACAAAATATTTAAAAATAAATAAATGAAAATTGAAAAAATATTAGTGAAAATATTTTGCTTAACTAGGTTGGTTTTGAAAGAATTACAATTTTAAACTTGTACAATTCAAATGAAATGAAAGCAGAATGTGCTGTGGTTAAACTACATGTTCTATAGCTCCTACAAAAAACCAGATTCCTTTTTCTATAAACCACATTATGTTATTATGTAAGCACTATCTGTTACGTAGCACAATGATAAATTAAACAAGAAAAAAAATATAATTCGGATTTTTAATGATGGTCTCATCAAGTTTTACAATGTCCAACTCAATTTGACCAACACATTACTTCTATATTTCACAAAATAAGAAAATTACAAATATTAAAGGGATAAAAATATTACATGGAAAGTTAAATCATTAGATACATTCGGAAGTAACTAATTTCAATGATAACTTTCAATCAAATGTATCTATCAAAAATACAAAGTAAGTAATGTTCTTCAAAGAAAACAAATAGGAAAAAATGGGATTTATGTTTAACTCAATATATAAAAATTGATTTATGAAATAAAGTTTATATCTTATTTTTATAAATATATTAATTTGAGTTCATCTTTATTTGATATAAGATTTTTAACGTATTTTTTCACGTAAAAAAATAAGTATATGAAATATGAGATTAAATATTTATTTATAGATGGTTTAACAAGAACTTAATAGTAGATAATGCAATAGTCCACTTATATAGATTTTAAATTATATCATTAATGTCTTAGTAAGTAGGTTTATCTCTAATTCAACCTCATAAAAACATATTTGTAAGAAAAGTTTTTTACTCTCCTTTATTTATTTATTTATTTATATATATATATATATTATGATTTGATCTGTGAAATTTCTAAAAAAAATTTAAATCAAAATTTGTTTTAATAGGACTAACTTGAATAAATTGAATAAAAAAACTCACGAAATACAATATAAAAACTTAAGTTGAAATAATTAGTTATATATAATTTTAATATTTTATACTATATTCAAATATTGATGTTAATATAACAAATGAATGAGAGCAATGTTGGTCTGGATGAGAGATGATACTAGTAGGTTGGTATATCTTTTTCTTGTAAGGTAGTTTAGCCGATGATAACTCGACTTTTTATAAAACGATGTAAAATGTTAGAATAATTATACATCAATCTTGCATGGAGTTTTAGTGTTAAGAGATAATCTTAATAAGATAGAAGTCTCACTTAGTAATTTTATTTGTGTGATTTTTGGGAAGAGGAAGAAAGAGTGAAATATATCTTTTTCAATTATAAAAGACACAAAATCTATGTATCGAATGAATAAGCATTATTTAAAGGGTGGTGATATTTTAACAACATTGTTCATCTTTCACTTCGATTTGATATCAATATATATTATTATTTTATTCATATATAATATTTTATTAGTAAAAACAATGTTAAATAGAAGTCATTGGTAAACAATAGTGTCAAATTAATATTTTCTTTATATGTGTGTGATCTTGTGGAGATACTATATTCTTATGGTTTAGTAGTTAAATGTTTGTTTTTTATGATGGAAAGATTCTTAAATGTTGTTTATTGTGAATTGAATGATAAATATTAATATTAACAATGGAATGTCTTTGGAATTGAGGTCATTAATTTAAGTTGTTGTTTGATTGTGCATTAAGGATTGATATTGTTAGGTAACAAGTGAGTCTAACTCCCACATTGAGTAGAAATGAGAAAGATGAGCAACATATAAAAATATATAAGAAAGAAGACTCACAAAACCAATGTCTTAAGGTTTTGGATTGAATGTGGTGTTATTCACTTATGTGGGTCTCGCTCAGTTCTCATGGTTTGAGTTTTCCCCAGTGTTTCCCCTCTCGATTTCCGCTTGAGGGGGAGTGTATCAATTCTCATTGTTTGAGTTCTCTCCAGTGTTTTCCCTCTCGATTTTCGCTTGAGAGGGAATGTATCAATGTAGAAGAGAGACTCAATCCACAAACCCAATAGCTTAAGGTTTTGGTTGAAGGTGATGTCATTCCTTTATGTGGGTCTGACTCATTGTTTGAGATCTCTCTGATGTTCCCCCTACTCGATATTAGATGTTTGGACTTATCCTTATCTTTTTTCTTAGATTCACTGTTAATCTCAACCCACAAACCCAATGCCTTAAGGTTTTTG
>Ga0099824_1002206_pt1 | contig 28444 bp, 11 predicted proteins | sample SiratrowhiteBW_FD_76837 | JGI IMG/M metagenome (GOLD analysis project Ga0099824, IMG submission 76837) | Root nodule microbial communities of legume samples collected from California, USA - Siratro white BW | ecosystem: Host-associated > Plants > Roots > Nodule | place: USA: California... | reverse complement strand
TTATATATATAATATATATATATATATATATATATATATATATATATATATATATATATATATATATATATATATATATATATATATATATATATGTAAATAATAGTTGAATGGTTTTGAAAACACGATATATCTCCTTATAATAAAACATATCACCATTAAATATTGTATAAAGACCATATTTCTTTAAAATTTAATAATTTTAAATTCAAAAAAAGTAACGTTGACTTCAACTACTTTTCTTTTGAATAGTGAATTAATTTTGTGATTTCTCTCGATTAAATAATGCAGGATTGTTAACGTTGACGAGACTTGTTTTTTAGTCTCTTTGTTTTGTCCCTCATACGTTAAATAATGCAGCATCACTAATCAAGTGATGTAGATTGTTTCGTCTCTTGTTTTCTCATATTATAATAATACACCAAATTAACCCAATTAATTTCAACCACCAACCTCACTGGCTAATATATTCTTAATTTACAAGAGGGTTTTCAAATTAACCCAAAACAAGAAAGTTACCACTTATTAATACCAAGGAAAGACATAAAAAACGTGGGATTAAAAAACTACTTTCTCGTCTTTATATAATTAAAAAGAACACGGTTGGTGGTTGATGGAATCACTTCTTGTTTACAAAATGATATTTAGACTAAATCACATTTGTAACCTCTCTTTGTTTTATTATTCATAATTTATTTAACTTTTTGATAATAATTACAATTTTTTAAAATTAAATTTTTAATTCAATTCTAAAATACAGTGTGAATTAAAAATCTGCGGCTTCTCTTTAATTCGTTTTTTAAATAAAAAAATCACTACGTAATTATATTTTTTCTCTCTCGTCTATCTCTTCCACTGATATTTTTGAACCAATATTAGTAGTTTTGAATACATTTAAAAGTAAACGACGTCATTTCCTGACGTATGACAAGAAAAATGTCATGACGTATTCACTCCATGATTTCTTCCTTTTATTATTATTATTATTATTATTATTATTATTATTATTATTATTAAAAATCATATTACTTTTATGACAAGATAAAGTAAAAAAATCATTAAGTTTTGACCATTAATAAATTAACATAACTACTCCTTCCAAGCCAAGTTTAATGAGCAAATAAATTAAGTTTTGAAAAAAAGACATTACCTAGTATTGATTTTATCCAGTGGCGAAACTTATAACAATTGAATAAATAATGTTAATAATAAAACAGAGAATATTATCAACAATAAAGATAAAAATGATGATCTTATTTTTAAAACCACCTAATCTCAAAAGGTTGATTTTCCTTTCTCTTAAATTAAATTATTTTTATTTTATTTTATTTTACCCTTTTTTTTCACTTATTTCTTCTTTTCAGTTCCCTCTCAATCAAACACAACAGAAAGCATTTTTTAACAAAAATAAACTATAAAAAGTTATTAAAGGGTTCAATTCTTAATAAGAAAAAGAAGCATACAAATCTGCCGATGGATAAAGTTGTTCATAAGAATTTATAAAATATATTAATTTTAATTAAGATTTAAATAATTCACATATTTAAGTATTTTTAACTGATATTTTATTTTAAAAATTTCTTTATGTTTAAAATATTTTGTACTTTTTTAATTATTTTTAATTATCGTGAATGTCATTACTATTATTTTTATTTCTATCTTATCGATCAATTATTTTTTTTATTTTTAATTGAAACTCTTTGATTAATTTGTTTTCTTTCTTTTTTTATTTTTTTAGATTTATTAATTATTTTTTTTTCTTTTCTAAGAACAAGTTAAGTGATTAGTTGAATGAGATTGGAGAAAAAGTAGATAAGTTAATTAATGAATTAAAGATAACAAGAACGATCACATCATATTAACAATAAAATCTAATATCAAACATTCAAATAAAAATAAAAGTATTTTTAACACTCAATAATTTTTTTTAATAAAACTCAAGTAAATATATCTAATTTTAAATATACTTAAAACTTAATTAAATTAATATTTAAACAATCCTATTAAATATAAAAAGTTACACTATATATGTTGTATTGAATTATAATAACACACAAATATAATATCAAACTTAACTATTACTTGCTTCTACATAAATGAATTCTTTATGTGTATCGTTCCAATTTATTTTGGTCTTAATGAAGAAATCTTAAATATTTGATTTATGCATAAATAAATATCTAAATATAGGTATGAGTATGTGTATGAATAATAATCGATGATTTATGCATATAAAAATGAGTATGTATATATTTGTCTTTTCTCTATACCTGTTCCAACACTCATTTTCATTCTAGTATCATCCATATTTTGAATTATTAAAACAAATTTAATTATTAGGTAAGTTAAAATATTCATATTAATTTTTTATTCTAATTTTTGTAATTTATTTCTAATTCATACATTTGATATTTTTACTATTTTTTATAATTATTTAATCTTTATTTATTTATTATTTAATAATTTCATTTGTTATTTATATAATTCTATTTTCTTTACTGATATTTGATACTAGAGAAAAAAATGCGTATCATTTTAATATTAATATCATGTTCCTTTATTGTGACTTTTATTTTTTTAATAGGATGAATACGAGTATAAGTAAGATATATAGGTATATATATTTTCTCTAATAAAGATGAAAATGAGATAAAAAAAAATCATATTCATTAAATACATGGGCAAATATAAATTTTTACTTGGGATATAAGAATTAAATAGTCAAACTCACACCCATGTGAATCGGGTGAAAAATTGTATCATTTAAATATGTTATTATTTTACGAGAAGTATTATCCATTTTATTTTTAATAATATTATTATTTAAAATTTATTAATATTTCATTATTCTTATAAATTCATTTTTAAATAAAACCAAAGTAAATGAGAATAGAATTTAGTAAAGATTATATATTGTGCAATTTAAAAATCTTAAAATAAGATTGGTTAACATTCTTGTTATCCAAGGCAGACTTTTCTCTTCTTCTCTTTCCCATTTGATTATGAGAAGGTGCTGGAGTGTATTCACTTTGTTTAAAGGAATAAGGTTGCGATGATTTTGGTTAGAGGTATTAAGCCGTCAATTTACTCTAACAAGTTAGTTTAATCTCATTCACATTTTAAATATGTTAGAACTTTTTAATTTAGAATAATATAGAGTTCGAGTCAAAAGATTATTTTAATCCACGGTAAGAAAATAAAAAAAATGTGATTTTATAATTAATTTAATTTTAGATATAATAAATTAATATGTAAATTATAAATTGTTTCTGCCAATAATTCCTTACATTTACCATTAGTTATCGGTTTTGACATTATAAACGTTTAAGTCAGTTATCGATCAAACTAAAAGTAGTGTATAACAATAATAAAAAAATTATTATCTTTTACTTTAAATATAGTTAGATCACATGTTAAATATAAAAAAATTTAAATTTAATTTAAGTTATAGTTTTCTTAATCTGTTTTGACGTGTTCAACCAACTTTCCTTAAGTGTTGCATTTAATTTTGAAAACTTTAATTAACATCGTCTTTGTGAGATAAGGGAAAAATTGATGGACAATACATGACAAAAACAAAAAACTAAAAGAAAACAAAAATTACGATTTTCTCCTATTAAGATCTAAGTATAGTCCATAGTTGTCTCCTGTCCTGTTGTTTTCCTTTTTTTTTTTTTATCTTATATTAGAAATGTTTCATAGTTGTCTCTTGTCCTGTTGTATTTTTCTTTCCCATTGAGATCTAACTATATTAAAAATGTTCAATTGTTGTCTCTTGTCCTGTTGTATCCTTTTTGCCAGGACTAAAGTTATACTACTATATATGTACGTGGGGTGTGTTTGTTTTGCCATAGCATTTATTTTTTCCTTTTTTTATCAGCAAAACGATAATATATTGATAGACAGAAGACTTACAGCTACAGGACAAACAGGTCCTCTGGAAGAACAAACATACTCATACGCATCTAAACCTATTATTATTTTTATTTTTTTTATCATTAAAAAAATTAATATAAATATCAAACACATAAAAGATGCTTTAACCCTTACACCTACCGTTTTGTATTAACGAGTTATAACAATATAATTAACTCAAATACATAATACAACCGTCAAAATCCTATCAATACATAAATAAAGATTAATAAAATATATTTTTATTCTATTTTTTACTATTCTCAACACAACTCTTTTCGTTTTTTTCAGAGTCACCTCTATGATCAAAACATAATTAGGATTTTTGTTTATTCTTCCTTCTTGCAAATATATGTTATGTTGCTTTCTGTTTCATATCTGACTTTTTGATCTTGATACCCGGACCACATTCATTTTGTGTTATACTTGATTTATATAGCTTGTAATTATTTTCCATATTCATTTTGTGTTGTGCTTGATTTATATAGCTTGTAATTATTTCTATATGCATACCATTCAAGTTTCCTGTACTACACAATAATCATAATTTGGACTTTTCATAACCTGATACTATTATTATTTACTCGTTCTACCTGTACTTTGAAAACTGTAGCTCTAGCCAAACTTTTCAATCATCTCAAAGTTATTTAAGAATCATACTCTACCTCAAAACTAAAAATCTACTTTTTAATTATCTCAAAGTTATTTAAGACTCATACTCTAACTCAAAATTAAAAATACTTACCATAACATCTAAATTCTTAGATCTAAAAGCTTGTCTCACTTCTGTCCTATATTTATTTATTCGCTATCTTTATATACAATATAAGATTCATACACCCGTCTGAATAAGTGAATTTTGCCTTTTATATCCTGGTAGTGAAACCTTAGTGCATATATCTCCGCACAGTGAATCCTTACTTCTATCTTTTAGCTGGAAAAGGGAAAAACTTGGTTGAATGATGTTTCACCTAGAAAACAAACATTCCATTCCATCTGTATATCTCAGTTGTTGCAATACGCAGCATGATTTATTTGGTCAGACATGATTTTTGAACTTATTAGGTATTAGAATTGGCTTTCAGCAAAGATTAGAAAACTCTCTCTCAAGCTTTGTGATTCACATCCTTTTATTCTCGAGTAGTTTTACTATGCTACAATTATCTACATCAATATTTTCCATTTTAGCCATCCAATTATTATGTCTTTGACTTCCTCAGAAGCGGCAACCAAGTACCTACTCCTCTTTAAATTTTTAATTCTCCACGAGTTGTTGAAAAATATATTTTTCTAACATCACTAATTTTATTTCTTTCTATGACATCATCGATCTTATCCCGAACATATATTTATTTTTTAAAGTTTGCTAAAAATTGTATAATTTTTGTATTAATTCTAGACATTATGAAAGCCAGGCTTCTGGTGTTCCTATTTAAGGTCACACTCTCCCTCAAATTGAACACAACTCTCTTCATTCTTCTTCCATTTTTCCAATCTTCCTTCTTGTTTGAATTATCAATTGGGAAATGATATTGTCGAGAGTTATCAAGGGAGCTGTCGTGAAGCTCGAAGGGACGCCAGCTGAAGCACCAGAGAGTTTAGGGGGCATAGTGCTCACTTTAGCACATGCCATAACGTTCTCTTATAAAGAGACCTTGGGCAAATGGCATCTCTTGGATTTGCAAAGAGCCATTATTTTTGCTATCATGGACAAGGTAGCTCCATTTCAAACTTCTTAAAAAAAAAAAAAAAATACTTATCTACACATTTTTTTTCCTCCTCACAATAATAATAATTCTTATTCTTGTATTATTAATGGGTGTGTGACGCTTTGTAGAGTAAGAAAACAGTTCCAGTGGAATGTGGAGAAAGAAGTGATTGTGTTCAACTGAAACACCCCGAATTATTAAAGGAGTTGTATGAGCTCAAAAAATGCTTGACTCGGACCATGCTTTTCAGCAAGAAAAGCTTTCGTGCGTTTCTATTTGCTGGTGGATTTTCCATGGATGATGTCCTCCTACGGAAGAAAAGAGCTAGGGTTCGTTGGTTTCTTAAATTTTTTGTCCCTTCACAAACAAAATAAGATTTCTATTGACATGTAGTGTAGTCTAATAGTTTTTACATTTATATAATCAGGAATTGGTTAGAGGCTATAAAAGTGTTGAAGTTCATATTGTTTACTTTAGATCTAGAAGTAAACAGCTAGTTACTATTATTGTTGTACCTAGCTTAACTGAAAAATACCTTTGTATCAGATTCTAAAGCCTGCATTCACAGTTATACGTGATAAAGAATCAAAGTGTTTGTATGTGTTCATCCGTGGAACTCAAAGCATAAAAGACACCCTGACAGATGCAATCGGTGCTCCAGTGTCCTTCACTCATTACGTTTACAGAGATGGTGAGGAAAAAACAGAAACAGTTTCAGGACATGGACACCGTGGTATGGTTGCTGCAGCTAGTTGGATCGACAGCCACTGTCATCGTTTATTACTTGAGGAACTTAGTAAAAACCCTGATTTTCAAGTCAAGGTATTGTTAGCCTGTTCCTTTATACTAGTCTTTTAAGACTAAAATTGTTGCTTCCATTTCTTTTTTAAATTAAACTAATGCATTTTTTTGATATAGTCATGTAAATTAACCTATATTAACCTTTTTGTTAATAATTATTTTTATTCCATAGATCGTTGGACACTCGCTTGGTGGTGGTACTGCTGCACTGCTGACATTTATGCTTAGGGAAAGACCGCAACTCTCTTCATGCACTTGTGTCACCTTTGGCCCAGGCATGTGCTAATACTGATCCAACTTCTTTAATTTACATCTAAAAGTTTTATTTTGTTCCAATTGAGTAACTATATCCGATCAATAAGTTTTATTGCAATTGAATCATCATGGTCTTTGCTATATACATTAACCAGATGGTAGAACAGTGTGTTATGGAGATGCTAAAGTTGTAGTTGTAGTTGAACTCGCAGTGGTTGACAAATTCAAAGTTAATTATAAAAGACATTGCATCATGAAAGCAAGGTTAATCATAAATAAAATACTATAATATATAATATTAATTTAAAAAATTAAAATTCAGTTGGGGCGCATTGACTTTCCTATTATTTAATATAATAAGCCAGTGCCAAATCATGTGTTGATTGAGAAATAAAGGAAATAAGAACTAACTGGGTGTAAGGATTATAAATTTGTTTTGAATAATGAACTGTGTATAAACTTAAGTGATGAGTACATACATAAATATTTTAACATATTAGTCTATTTCTTAAAATTTATATAACATTATTCTAATCCTCTTAGTCTTTGCTAATATAATATTTTTTGAATCTTTAAGATAGATATAAATTTCATCCCGAATTTGTCTTCGTTTGTTCCTTGTTTCACAATTGTGATTTTTGCAGCTGCTTCTGTGTCATCGGAGTTAGCAGAATTTGGAAAGCCCTTTATCATTTCCGTTATAAACGATTCAGACATAGTGCCTACTTTGTCAGCATCTTCTGTTCATGATTTCATTTTGGAGGTGCTCAAAAACTAGTTCTCCCAACATAAGATGGGTTTTGCAAATGCTTTATTTTCTGTTAGAAAATGTTCCGTTCTCGTTGCTCTACTTGGCTTTCTTTGATTTGTTCAGTACCTAATATTGATTGAATAATTTACAGGGTAAGATTAAGCACAGAAAAATACTCAATGCAGCATATAACTCTATAACTGCAATTGGATCTCACTTACCATTTGCATCTAGTGCTAAAGCCATTTCAGATCATGCAGTAACCCTTGGCTCCAAGGTAGCTTTTAATTATATTTGACATATAATTATAGTATGTTTGGAACTTGGAAGAGGGTAAACAATCAAGAGAAAGCCAAAACACAGATAATTATATATTTTTTTGATTCGGACACAGATAATCATATATTTGAAAAATTGGTCCTTTGTTAATTTTTTTTTTTCATTTCTTGTTTTCTTTTCATCATTCCAAATATAATAAGAGGTGACAATTGATCCATTGATTTTGACCAATGCTAATCATACATTTTTTTATGCCTAAAAAGCTTGTGAAGAGGAATAAACAAAGAACTCATTCACTGCTATCCTGGGGCCAAAAAAGTGAAAATGTTGGCACCTTGTCAAGCTCTAAATCAGATAACTTGGCTGAAGCTTCTCGATCATCCGAGAAAAGTTATGAAGTGGCTGAGGAGATAATAATCTCAGAGTCTACGACTGATGAAGATGAATCTAACTTCTCTGAAGGATCTCATGACACTGATGATGAAATAGATGAAGAGGATCGAGTCATAAATGCTTTCCAGAATATTATCACTTCCAATGCCTCTGACGAAGAATTGCTGAATCAATTGGAGAAGCTTGAGCTGCAGAGACAGGAGAATATCCCTAACATTGAGGAAGAACAAGAAGTCACAACCAAAGACATCGCTGAAGAAGAAACCAATGAGGTTATCCATGCTGAAGAAAATGGTGGTGTAGTCACAACATCAGACAACATGGTTACACATCCCCTTTATCCTCCAGGCAGGATCTTGCATATTGTTCCTGCACTCTCTTCTGAAAATTCTAATTCAAACGACCATGATTCTGAGCAGAAGCACCTCTACTTATATGAAACGTCTAAACAACTGTATGGAAAACTTAGGGTTTCAAAAAGGATGATATTTGATCACATGTCAAAAAAGTATCTGAAGATGTTACAAAAATTGATCAATCAACTAGAGAATGAACACTCTCAACACCGTGGATGATGAGCCAAAGAATAAGAAATGAAAAAAAAAAAATATTAGGCATACTAGTTGGCTCCTGATATTAAAATTGGGTCTTGTTGTCGTGTTTGTTGTGTGTATTAGATTGTAATTTGTTAAAAGTATGCTTTAATATGTTAGGTTGATATGGATTGTTCAATTTTTCAGCAGTTTGTAATGGTTGAGAAGTGTTATGAATGATTGTTTCTTGTTTTAGAATTCAAGATGATGTTGGCTATGTTGAATCCGACTTTGCATTTACATTGTCCAATATAAAAGGAATACTGTTCTATGGAATCATTTTAAGTGTGATTAATTATAGTAAAATATAAATAAAGTAATTGAAAATAATATAAATTTTATAAACTTTTGTAAGATTATATTTTTGAGGTGTGCAGTTAAAATTAGAAATCAAAGAAATAATATATAATGAAGAGAGGAAATGATATATCTAGATTATGGTTTAATTACCGTACGTTTGAATTATTTGTGATTTTTTAAACAAATCTCTAAATCATTTATAAATTTTCAAACTGTTTTCTTTCTCCGATTGTATAACGCCACATAAATTCAATAATTTCTAAACATTAAATCACCAATAACATATAATATAAAGATATATCATTAATATTATGTCATATACTTGAACTAACTTATAATATCTTAAACAAATAGGTTACAAATTAAAAGAAAATAATATATATTTTTTTATCAGCCAAAAGAAAAGTAATATAACTACTTAAAAAATAAGGCCTGTTAGCAAAACAACGTGTAAAAAGATACCCACATTCATGTACGCACGAAATTAATCAATCTATGTGTTGGTCTCATGTTCCTTGAAATGCTTCCTTTAATTAATTTTATTTTTCGTTGTTTAAAAGAAAATAAAAAAAAATATGTGTTGGTCTCATGTAGGGGCATGGAATTATATAATCTCCTACTTGAGTGCACTTGTCCACATATAACCTATAGAAGAAGGATAAGTTAGTGATATAAATTTTTCATCACCACAATTTAAAAACACAAGAAAGCTGCTCTTTATTTCATAAAGCTTACACATATAAATGTTATTAATCCTTAACCTATAACTCTCACCATTTTTGGAAGAAACATATTGAACTCGTTAATAAAAAAATAATACATAATTCAATATTTCAACATATCAATTCACAAAATCATCATTTAAGGTACTTGTTTGCATGTATCCAACAATATTAATATAGGAACTTTTATCAACTTCAGAAAATTAAATCTTCATATAAGTAATTTGGAAGTTAATGAAGTTTGATGTCTTATTTTATTAGTGGTTCAACTACATTCAGTGATGCCGATTCTACGTAACAGTATAATCAGATGCATACAGTCTTAAAACTCAATTCTTAATAAATAAGTCATTTTAAATATTAAAGGTGACATAAACTTGTTAAAACAAAAGCAAAAAATAATAAAATGTTATTCTTGTTTTGAAATTTGTAGTAAATGTCATTTTTATAATGAACAAATTCCAAAATGGTAACATATATTTTGTTCCTACGTAGCCTTGAGGCTGAGAACAAGACTTCAAGGTGCCAACTGTTCTGATCTCTCTTTGCGAATCACTATTCTCCGATCGTCGAGATAAAGGGAAGGTTCTAGTCGGAAGCTGCTTCCCTCTCTCTCACTGATGTTCTTAATTATCAGAAGTACATAATATGCGTTAGGGTAGATTTTTCCAAAAGTCCTTTAGCTATACTCACTATTTTCTATTTATACTGTTATGCATGGCGTTATGAGGAAGACGTATAGCCTCTTGACCCTTAGAGATATGATGACTGCTCTGTACTGTGTCAGAGGGAAGACGTGCAGTCTCCCTTGCATGAGGTTGCTGTTTTGCACAATGTCAGAGGAAAGACGTGTAGTCTCTTCTGCACAAGGTAGGCCTGTGGTCTCCTCTTTGTCAGGTCATGCGAGCGCCGTTCATTGGGATTTGTTCCTTTGTCAGATGTAAGGTGTCTGTTCCCAATGCAAAGGAAATGGAGATGTTGGTGTTGGCTTGGTACCTATCGTCCTGGGTACTTGTCAGCTTGGTTACTTGTTGGCCTGACACTTGTCGGCCACTCTTGTAGGCCTAGGCACTTGTCGGCCTGGTTACTCATCAGCCTGGTTGCTTGTTGACCTGGGTACTTGTCGGCCTGGTTACTTGTCGACCTAGCACTTGTCGGCCACTCTTGTAGGCCCAGGCACTTGTCGGCGTGATTACTCCTCAGCCTGGTTACTTGTCGACCATACTTGTAGGCCTAGACACTTGTCGACCTGGTTACTCCTCAGCCTGATTACTTGTCGGTCATACTTGTCACTGGCCGTACTGTACATATATAATCTCATTTTAATTAATAGCTTTTAAGATTATTTTTTTAATTGAGTTATTAAAGTTTTTAGAGCAGTCACAAATTGCATTGTGATGATTTTAAAAATAAAAATGTAATTTCAAATATTCATTATTTTTATTTAAGATTTCAATTAAAAAAAAAAAAACAGTTTCAGGTCGTGTGAAAATAATTCAGGAACTTCAAGGAACAAAAAGAAAAATTCAGGAACTTTAGTAATCAAACCTTAATTATCTACTTGTTCTAGTTAGATGAAAAACAAAAAGAAAAATAACGAATAAGTTAACTTCTGTTTTATTTTTCCTTTGGCCCAACCAGGCACGATTTTAAAGACAAAATTCAATCTCGAGATTATTTAATATGCATAGATTAGGTGACAGGGTTAACAAGTTTTTTTTTTCTTTGAATATAAAAAACTCCATTCCCAATACAAATCATAGATTATTTACCTTTGTTCTTTTTAGTCAGGTGATAATACTTATTTTATTGAATTAGAAAACAAAATACGTGAAATGACACATTATTGGAGAACGAAGAGTGATGGTATAATAAAAATCAGTTTCTTATTTAAAATATGAAAGTGATCTCATAAATAAGATTATATATAATTTTTTTATTTTAATATGTACAAATATTGAAATATTACTCAAATGATAAGAATAACTTTTATTATCTCATTTTTATGTTAAACATCTTTTGGCGGGAATGAATCACGGTAATTTTATCAAGAAAATAATGCTTTATTATAATGTATCACAGTTCACGAGACTTGTTTTTTCCCAGGTAAACGTCAACGTTGTTACCTGTTTTTTTGAATAAAAAACAACTTACCAGATTAAAGGACAAAATTACGAGAAACGATGCAGATTAGTATATAAACACTATTCTGACTCCCTACCAAACATAGGGTATTAAAAAAATAATAATAAAAATAAAAAAGTTATACAAGTTGGTTTAACTTTATTTCCACCTAAACATTGACACAAGCGAGCCAGAGGAGCCTGACTAATAAATTAATGGTGATTACTACCATGCACTTGTTATTGAGTAAGTAAAATTGTAGAGTTTGATTTATATAATATGTATTAATCTAAATTTTTATAATGTCAGATTGAAAAAAAATACATTAAATATGATCTTTAAATAAGTATAATAAAAGTAATTTATGTCGTGATCAAATTTAATTAGATAATAAAAGTATAATGACTTACAAGTAGAAGTTAGTAACATGGGACATTTAAAAATAATGAATGTTACTTGTCTTAAAAATAGGACGAACAATTATGAGTACTTCATCCAGACTCATATATATGTGTATATCTATTTTAACATAAAATCCTGGTTTTTATAGGCCCAATTTTTTTTACAAAAAATTGGTTTTGTAATGAAAATTTTTTGCTGCTTTATTACCTTCTTCAATATCTCTCCATTAGGTATGACTTTTTTTTTGTAAAACCACTTATTTGAAACTAATCCAGTTTAGAGTGGCTAATGTTTGAATTTACTAGTCTTAAAAAAATTCAATTCAATTAATCTTTCTTCCTATAAATCCTATAAAGTTCTTCTTAGATATAAATAAATTATTCAATTTCATAACTAATGATAATAATTATTGAAGGAGCTATAGAAAAGATTTTGAAGAACTATGGTTTACTTATTCTTCCTACATTAACCTTAGATTGTATAGCACTAGGTATGTAAAATCTTGGAGCACCCAAAATATTCCTTATAATTAATCTTTTCTTTATTATTGATTAAAAAAGATTATTCTTCCTCCAATATTGTAGTCCCAAATATTTCTTGACGAGTTTTAATATAATCAAAGTGAACATCTCTTGTGTAAATGAACAACATCAAATCCTTCCAAGATTCAAAGAAATTATAATTGATTCTAAGTTTTTATTTATATCACATTTGTTTGATGTAATAATATGTATTATAACAACTTCATATATATTTATCATTACTCTTTTTTTCATCGTTTTGGCTCGATATCACATAAATTAATATTTACTAAAATAACAATTTATATAAATTCCACCACGTAAGAATATTTTGACTTTAGATCATAATTTAGTATTTACTTACATTATTTGAACTTTGTAGATTTTTAATCCCAAACCAATTTTGTTAATATTTAAATTTTTCTTGGTTTATATACAATAATATTTGTTTACTGTTCAGTAAGACAGATTGAGTTAATGACACGATGAATTAAAATTTAGTTGTTTACTCTATCTTTTTTAAACTCCATAAATATTTATATAATTAAACCTCCTTTTAAGTAAGTTTGAATTAGATTAAATTTTGAATCGTTTTCAAAATACCCGAGTGTAGTTAGTAATAAGAGGTTAAAGTGTTTGTCAATGACTCAGAGTTAAGGTGGCAACTAGGTATTTAACGTCTGTACAAACAAGTACACAAACGACTTTCCAATATAAGTTCCTTAGCATGAAGACATTAATAAGGACAATAATCTATTTAAATTTCTCACTATTTCATTGGCCTACACATGATTACAACAACCCAATCTAACCACTTGGGTTGATAAACAAAAAATAAAAATGTAGCAACATTATAATTGAATTGTCGGACTAAACGAAAATTTTAAGATTCATTGATAACGTACTTACTCTTCCTCATGTCACGTGTATATAGATTTATGTACTAATCATATTATATTTATCACTCTTAATTTTGGCGATGAGGTCAATCCAATTAAAATCCAGTTAAATCTGGTTTTAGATTTTTAAAGTTTCGAAGATTTAAATATGCGCACCATTGTGCTCACACTTACCAGTAATAAGAAAAAAACGATATATACAAATGGTACGAGGATTAAAAAATAACATCGTAGACATATACACGTACCCAAAGACAAAATAAACAGATTTTTTTAAGATAAAAGGGATAGGATTCTTTTAAGAACTCGTATATGATATTATATTATTTAAAGGTGTTTGTTTTTTTGAAAGAAAGTAAATTTATTTAAGTTTATTAAATTTTATAAAATTAGCTTGTAAAGTGAGATTTGTATTTATGTTATAAATTATTGAAAGATTTTATTTCTAAATCAGACAGTTAAATTTATATAATAATTATGTAAAGTGAGATTTGTATCTATATAATAAATTATTAAAAGATTTTATGTCGATATAAAATCATATATACTATTTAAAGAATTAGATTTTAAACTTAACTTATTTTTATAAATCACCTTGTAAAATAAAATTTATATTTTTCTATAAATTATTAAAATATTAAATATTTAGTTGATATGAGATCTCTAATATATTATTATTTTATTATTATATAATATTTTATTTAAAATATTAAATAGATATAATTGATAAGCAAAGATAAATTATAATTATTTAGAATAAATTATTTGGACACTATTATTTGACAATTACATATATTTTATAATAAAATATTATATTTAATAAAATAATATTATTTTTAGAATTGTTAAATGTACTTAATTTATTTTACTGTTAAAAGTGTCAGCCCATAACTGTTTTTTTCCTAATGGTAATAAGCTGGATGATTCCTCCACTAGCTACCTACTGATCATACAAACTTCCGACAAAATCTAGTCAGCAACTCCCCCACTAGAGAACATAATTGCATCCCTCTGTACTTATTCCACACCTGCATGCGAATTCCACCGTAGTTGTTTTTATATATCTTCCATAAGCTTCTTTAATTACTGTTTCAAAAGCAACAAGATGAAAAGATAAATAAAGAATTACTGAATTCTGATACTGCTCATACACATGATTCTCTGTGGTGATCCTTTCAGCTTACCTTAAACTTAATCTTTTTAATTTTCGTTTATTCCACCAATACCAGAACCGCATGTAATCCCATTCAGAAGGACTCATTAAAACAAATTGAAAAAACAACAATATTATTCAAAAAAGACATACCAAACTCTGCTGAACCCCAAACAGAGACAATTACTGAAGCAGCAAATCATCATCAAACTTATCCTGTCTCAAATTATTTACCAGATTTCATGTTTCTAGTTGAGTGTATATATGTATCATAATTATAGGAGTAACTTTTATTATCTTCTGACTGCAACGTGAAAAGAATGCAGAATTTTAAAAAGTTGACTAGACTTTCCCTTTTAGCAGGTAAACGTCAACTATATATTAGTTGCTTTATTGAATTGATAAAACAACTTACCAGATGAAAGGAGAAAAAATGAGGATTAGCATACGATCACGGTCGAATAATCTAGATCCCTACCAAACATCAAGTTTATCTAAAAACCATCTCTTCATACTTTAAGATGTGAAATAATAATTAATTAAAATGACAGCTGTATCCCGGTAAATATGTTTTCAAAGTATGTAGTATGATAAACCTTTGATTTAACTTCATTTCCGCCTAAGGCCACGCATGCCACATGATCGTGTTTAATAAATTGGAGACGTAATTAAGTATTAGAACTTGTTTGATTTTGACATAATGTCAATCTAATTATTTTTATATTTTCAAATTATTTAAAATTAATTAATTTTCATAATTAGTATTATAAAAAATAATTTTATCACACTTATATATAATATTAGATGAGAAAACTGAAAAAAGTAAGTAAATTTGGACCTTAATAAATAAATTCAATAAACAATGTGCAATAGCAGATCTCATAAAAAAACAAAAAAAAGTAATACAAACTTATTGAGGAACTAGATCAAGATCTATGATGTAATTAAGCAGAATGAAAAACTAGAAACCCTACGTATTCCAGAGAAACTTATATTTTAAGAAATTACTATATATTATATCACCATACAAACTTTTCTTTATTATTCCAAAAAATAGTAATAAATTGCCACTATACATTATAAATATGCAGTTTAGATGTAACATTTTGGATTTCTGATGGATTAGTGGGAGGATATAACATTTTGTTTTGAAGAATAGGATACAAGGGTAAGAGGAAGAGAAAGATAAGTAAGGGAAGGGTAGAACCATATAGACAATGAAAAAACGAAAAAGATATGCAGAATTTATTACTCATTTAATTAATAAATCTCACTTTTATAATTTTGGAAGTTTAACTGAAAAGAGAGAGTAGACTAAGAAGAATATAGTAAAGTATACCATGTTAGAACTCCTCTCAATTATTTACCGAAAGACCAAGCTTCTCACGTCCTATATAAGCTCACACTCCTTCCAACATTAGACTCCAAGCCACTCAGATCTTTGTTCTTTGTTCTTTCTAGTTCCATTTTCGCACCTTTCTTCTTTGTTTGGATTCCACTGGGAAAAATGATAATCTCCAGAGTGGTTAAGAGGGCTGCGGGGAAGCTTGAAAAAAGACCAGCTGAGGCGCCCAAAACTTCCATGGACATGATCTTCACCTTAGCAGAAGCCATGAGGTTCGGTTATGCAGAGACACTTGGCAAATGGAACCTCTTGGACTTGCCTAGAGCCATCCTTTATTCTATCATGGATAAGGTGCATCCATTTCCAACTTTCCCTTCTTTCAAGCTTTCTTCATAAGTTAATGTCTTTACTGGGTTCTTATAGGGTAAGAAAACAGTTGCAATCGAATGTAAAGAAAGAGACGACTGTGTACAACTGAAAGACCCCGAAATATTACAGGAGTTGTATGAGCTCAAAAAATGCTTGACACGCACCATGCTCTTCAGCAAAAAACGCTTTCGTGCCTTTCTATTTGCTGCTGGATTCGTTAAGCGTGATGTTCTCCTAAGGAAGAGAAGAGCTCGGGTATATACGTTTGGCTTCTTAATTGTTTTGCCTTAGTTCTACTCTTTCCATTTTAGAAGTGGTCGTTTTAGTTTTTATACTTGATTCTTTTTACTTGAAGAGGAGGCAAATCTATCAAATGCAAGTTTAACTAACAGTTTTTTTTTTTTGGCAGGTTCTGAAGCCTGCTTTCACAGTGATACGTGATAAAGAATCAAAATGTTTGTTTGTGTTCATCCGTGGAACTCGTAGCATAAAAGACACTCTGACAGATGCAATCGGTGCTCCCGTTTCCTTCAGTCATTTCATTTGCAGTGATGGTGAGATGAAGAAGAACAACGTGATTTCAGGACATGGGCACCGTGGTATGGTTGCTGCAGCTCGTTGGATCAAAAAGCACTGCACTCCTAAACTACTTGATGAACTTCGTCAATACCCCGATTTCCAAATCAAGGTATTGTATTAGCCTCTTACTCTTGTTTTTCTGGAAGAACATTAATAATATAATGTTCACTTCCTTTTTCATCCAATACCCTGATTTCTAAATCAAGGTATCATGTTTTACTTTCCACACTGCAAATTCTTTTATGAACTGAAATTATATATTGTTTTTATTTAATCATGTAAGTCAACAAATATTTGACCTTTTTTCTATTGTTATACCTATAATAATCTTTATTTAATAGATAGTTGGACACTCACTTGGTGGTGGTACTGCTGCGCTGTTGACATATATGCTTAGAGAAATAAAGCAGTTCTCTTCATGCACTTGTGTCACCTTTGGCCCAGGCATGTGATTATATGACTTCTTTTAAGTAATTAAATTTCAATATGTTTTTTTTATAGTTGAATCATCTAATGATCTTTAATTTAACCAGATGTAGAATAATATGAGTTTTGAAGATACTAAAAGATTAATTATAATACTTTTGACAAACTCATATCTTGAGTAATTGGGAAAGATAAGAAGTAAAAATGAATTTTAGACATTCAAAGTAATACTTTCACACCCTTTTGACACCCTTATTATGTATCATTATATTCATTTCACACAAATACATATTAAAAAATAATTTTTTTATTCACTTATATGTATTTTTCACTTATATGTATTTTGTTTATATCTATTTTTCATTTTTCACTTTGATTTCAAAAAATACTTATCAACAAATCATATATCAAAACAGAAAAAACTATTTGAACATTCTTACTTTTCATAACATTGTTATGGTATTTTTTAAAATGAGAGAAAACATGAACAACAAGGTTCTTGTTTTTCATACCTGTTAGATGAGTTAAAAACAATAAACCATATATCAAAACAAAGAAAATTACTTTTATATTTTTTTAAAATGAGAGTGACATAAAAGTATGAGGTTCCTACTTTCCATATTTGTAACATGAGTTTAAAAGTCATTTTTAGCAAACCACGTACCAAAACAGAAAAAACTATCTGGATTTGGTGTTATACATTTTAAAAGAGTTTCATAATTTCCTAGAGTTACTTTCTTGACAAGTTCAAAAATACTTATCAGCAAACCACGTATCAAAACAGAAGAAACCAATTAGACGCAATTGTCATATATTTCAAAAAAGTTTCATAATTATGTAGTTTCATAACTCATTAAAACTTTTTTTTGTCATGATGTCAAATCGGAAATACCTTTCAAAACCGTATCAAAATATCATTCCTTTCGACCTACTTCTTTCACCACCTCTTGTAAAATATCTTATTTATTTACACCACTTAATTCTATATAGTTTTGTTGTGAACATAAAATAAGTGAAACTTGAGGTATTTATTAAAAAAGAGATAGATAATATTTCAACACTAAATATCACGTATATGAGTTTTCATGACTTTAATCTGTCATTGTTACTTAATTAATTAGTTGTTTTGTTGTTTCTCAATATAATTTTTCATGCAGCTGCGTGTATGTCATTGGATTTGGCGGAATTCGGGAAGCCCTTTGTCACTTCCATTATAAATGGTTATGACATGGTGCCTACATTGTCAGCTTGTTCTGTTCATGATTTCATTTCGGAGGTGCTCAAATTAGTTCTTTCAACATTACATGGTTTTGGCAAACGTGTTTTCTTTTTTTAATATGTTGTCGATATTTTTTTGTTAATGGCTTAATTTGGAATAAAGTTCTGTCACGAAATGGTTGGTTCTTTGCTGAAGTTGGTTTTCAATATGTCACTCCATAATAAATACTGATTGCATGATTTCCAGGGTCTGATTAGGCGTAAAAAATTTATAAAATCTGCTTGCAGCAGAATTGGATCTCACATACCATTTGCATCTAGTGCAAAAGCCATTGCACATCGTGCAGTATCCCGTGGCACCGAGGTACCTTCAATATCCCTTCATGGTTTTGCATTGTGGTTGTGATTATTATGCTGTTACAGTAAGAAAAAATAACTTTGCATTACAACAAGTTATTTACTGTTGCATAGGAGGAACCATAATAATGAGGGAACCATATTTGAACCATTGATCTTAAGAAACAAACTTTTTTGACATTGATCTTTATACCTAAAGGTTGCGATGAAGAGTAAACAAAGAACTCGGTCCCTGATAACCTGGCCCCGACGTGACAATCCTGCGGCATTGCCAAGTTCTAAATCTGCAGACTTGGCTGAAGCCTCTCAAGCAGCAGACACAAGTTATGAAGTGATTGAAGAGTTAACAATCTCTGAGTCTACGAGTGACGAAGACGATGGATCTAAATCCTCCAGTGAAGGATCTGACAATGATGACATGGATGAAGAAGAGGAGCAAATCATATCTGCCACTCACAACATTGCTAATGATGAATTGAATGAATATTACAAGGACCTTCAACTAGAGGAACAGGATGATACTCCTAACATTGATGGTGCCAAGGAAAAAGAAGCATCCCCAAAAAAAGGCATCACAGAAACAGAGATGAATGATGAGGTTGTTCACAGTGAAGAAAGTGCAGGTGGTGCAGTGGCAACACCAGACAAGCTGGTTAGACATCCTCTTTATCCACCAGGAAGGGTCTTGCATATTTTGCCTGAATCTTCTTTTGAAAATTCTAAACCACACCACTATGATGATGCTGATGCGAAACATGTCGTGCTGTATGAAACGGGTAGGGAGCTGTATGGAAAACTCAGACTTTCAAGAGGGATGCTGTTTGATCATATGACAGGCAAGTATCTGAAGGTGCTACAACAATTAATCAACCAACTAGAGAAAGAGAACTCCCATTATGATGCCTCAAAAGCTAAATAATCGATGTCAAAGTTCTAGATAATAATAGGTTTGTGGAGCCTTAGACTTAAAATTGGCTTCTTTATGTTTGTTGCGTGTATGGAGTTGTAATAAATCTTAACAAAGTTAGTTTTTCTTTTCTATTATATTTGTCAGTTTATTATTTTAATTTTCTTTTATTATAGAGCTCAAACTTATCAATCCCTTCTTCAATAATCGTTAATTTCACGATATTTCAAAACCAAAGTTGTAAAGATGAACAAAAACTTACCAAATTCTTATATAGTTCATACTAAAAAATAAACACATTGATTGATCAGTAATAAAAAAATATCATAAATAGAAGAATAAAAGAGTTGTCCTAACCCAAATAAAAAATAGAAAAACAAGACAAGTAAGATGGTCAAAATCTTGTACAATCACAATGTTACAGTCTTACAGCACCCATACTATAGGATAAGACAGAGCCTTAGACTTCTTGTAACTTTTGTTGAGGCTACAAGGTCTCATTTTTGCCTTGTGATGCTAAAGCATATGTATATCCCGGAAGCCAAAATGTTTAATCTTTCTATGATTCCCCTACCAACAATCAGATCCTCCAAGTGCTAACATGTTACTGATATGACATATTGCAATACTTGTAAACCAGTCACTAGGGAAACTTTGCTATTAAACTTTTGTTGACATATTCCCGGAAAAGGTAAATCAAGGCTAATCTTTGTGCACAAAATTATCAGCCACAAGATTAATTACACATACATAAAACATATCCTCCATTTCCAAACATCAGTCTCAACCTTCCCTGAGAGAAGAGAAGAAACAGAGCATAATAATTGAGCTGCAGTATACCTAAATCCTATGGATTTTCAAGTGAAGTCTCAAAGCACTGATTTTAAACATGTTAATGGATCTAAGCACCATCAAGAATATGTAAATGTTGCCTATAACTTTTATTATCTAAGTCCAAGATTTAATCTGAACTATTGTAAAAATTTCCTCAGTATCTTATTATTCCTTAAGACAATATTATTTTTATGATGTCAGGAATAGTAAGATACTGAGTAAATTTCCCCTTAGGCAATGGTTCTCACATGGTGCTTTGGGCTTTATTGGCGGCCCAAGACGTTTCAAAGCTTAAGCCCAAAGAAGAATTTTAGCACTATGTTAAATATTCCTGCAGTGTTATACCCTCGTATATAATATATTTGTCATTTTTTTGATAAAAAATACTTAGTGACAAGTAGTCTTTTGTAGTATTTTTTTATCAGAAAATTCCTTACCTAGTATTTGCATGCTGAACAGGCATGTTTGTCTCTAGGCATGTTTTGTATCCCGAATTTTTATAATCATTTCCTTACTTTTTTTTTTTTTTGTTTTTTTTTTTTTTCTTATTTTTTTTTTATTTTCTTTTTTTTTTTTTTTTTTTTTTTTGCACAATTATAATGTTTGGTATACCTTAAATTCATTATTGATTCAATTTTCACTTTCTTTACAAAAAAAAAAGGCGAAGTTATATCTGATTTATCTCAACTCATTATCCTTAAGATAAAAACTCTACCAATTCGTTGTTGTTTTTGTGAGAGCATAAGAGAAAAGAAAACAGGTTAGAGGAACATAGGAAAATGAAAACTTTATTGGATGGTTCTATAAATAGAACTTAAATAAACAAATACAACTCGTATTCTTTAGCAGAAATTAACATTCAAAGACTTATAAGGAATAACAAACTCCTAAAAAAGTCTTACAACATGTTACCTATTCAACAATCACAATCTTTAAACTTTTATTCAATTTATTCATTGTTGATAAAATAAAAACTCATAATAAACAAACTTGGAAATTAGAATCAAGAGGTTTAATTTAATTCAAAGACTCCATGAGCAAATTACCACCAATTACTTTTTCATTTACTTATCTTTAATCGGCTCATCTTCCTTGGTATTTGAGTTACTCTTTCTTCAATTTATTGATTAATTGTTGTATCTCCTTCAGATACTTGTTCGCAGGATGATCCAGTATCATCCCTCTTGAAAATCTGAGTTTTCCATACAGTTGTGTAGGCGTTTGATATAATAAGGAGACATGTTTTTCATCAGCATCACTGTGGTTTGAGTTCGAATTTTCCAACGTATGTGAAGGGATCATATGAATGATCCTGCCTGGTGGATAAAGACAGACACTATCTTCTTTAGTGATATTTTTCTTCTTAGCATGAATATCAGGAATATTAACATGTTTTTCCAGTTTCAGCTTCCCTACTTGATTCAACAATTGGTCTTCATCTTTATTATCGTCATCCGAGTCATCGTTGTCAGATTCTTCACTGGAAGAACTGTATTTATCATTATCAATCATGAGTAAGTGATCTTCACTTAAAAAAGGTTCAAAACTTGTCTCAGATAATCCAGAAGCTTCAACCAAGTTATCTGACAATGCGTGAATATTCTCACGTCGGGACCACGGTAAAAACGAGTGTTTATGCTTCTTCACAACCTTTAGGCATAGAGAAGGATAAATATTGTATAAGATAATTAATCAATGTACATAATGAACCATGCAAAAATGAGACATAAACAAACCTATAAAAACTTGTTAGCAAAAAATACTAGTTGTTAAGATCATTGAATCAATTAATTGTAAACTCTTGTTAGTATCTAGCGAATAACTAATAGGAGACAGATTTCAATCTCAAATATATAATATAAAGAAGGGAGCTTGAAGCTACCTCGGTGCAACTGTTTACTGCATGTTCTGCAACGGCTTTCGCTAAAGATAAGCTAGTTCCAGCTGCGCTTAGGATATTTTTATCCTTAGTCCGACCCTGTAAATTATACTATCAATACCTAACAATGAAAGCTTACTTGTGCAAAGAATGAAGCATTTTTTAAGGCATATCATCATGAGAAGTTAACCTGTAACAAAAAATATTTGGAAAAAATATTCTAGGTTGTTACCTCAATGAAATCATGAATAGAAGAACCTGACAGTGTAGGCACTATGTCAAAACCATTTATTATAGAAGTGATAAAGGGTTTCCCGAATTCAGCCAACTCCAACGTCATACAGGCGGCTGCAAAAATTACAATTATGAAACAATTAACATCTGGTTAATACTAAAGATCATGTAATAATTTAATACTAATATAAAACCCTATTGAATCAGTTACTCAGCTGAACATGTGTTAATTAAAGAAGTTTGTATACCTGGGCCAAATGTGACACAAGTTGTTGAAGAGAATTGTGGAATTTCTCTAAGCTTATAAGTCAATAGCGCAGCAGTACCACCACCTAGCGAGTGTCCAACGACCTATATGGAAATATTATTATTATTATTATTATTATTATTATTATTATTATTATTATTATTGTAACAAAAAAATGCATAGTTTTAATTAATAATACACACTACATAACATTAATTGGTACCTTGATTTTGAAGTGGGGGTTTTGTTTAAGAGCTTTAAGTAGTACAGGAGTGCAGTGTCCCCAAATCCAATCAGCTGCCGCATCCATACCACGGTGTGCATGTCCTGAAACATGCCTCTCATGCTTTCCGCCATCACTGTAAATGAAGTGATGGAAAGAGACTGGAGCACACAATGCATCTGTGAGAGTGTCTTTTAAGCTACGCGTTCCACGGATGAACACAAGCAAACATTTTGATTCTTTATCACGTACAATCGTGTAAGCGGGCTTCAGAATCTGACATGCAAAGTCATTTTCAGTTCAAATGGCTGAAGAAATTCATCAACAAAATTAATACTAATTAAAACGTACCCTAGATGTTCTCTTCCTTTCGAGGACATCATCGTACTCGAATCCCGCAGCAAATAGAAACGCAGGAGAACGTTTGCGGCAGCCGAAAAGCTTGGCAAATGTCAACATTCTCTGCAACTCATATAACTCCTTTAAGATTTGGGGGCCTTTCAATTCTACACAATCACTTCTTTCACGGCATTCACTTGCAATTGTTTTCTTACCCTACATATTGACAAGCAAAACCTCTTTCATCGAGAATAAAGTTTTGAAAGAACCCCAACATAAATTGATAGATAAGAACTAGGAAACCACCTCGTCCAACACAGCGTGAGCGATGGCTCTGGGCAAGTTCAAGATGCACCGTTTCTCGGTGTAACAGAGCACCATTATCGCTTCTGTAAATATCCAGATGACGTCCTTCAAAGTTTTGGGCGATTTAAGTGCCTTACGTTCAACCTTCACACAATTATTTCCTTTCCTGAACGTCATTATTTGCAGACAAGAAGGAAGTTCAGCAGAATGGAACTAAGAAGAGTTAAACAAAATAGTAGAATATTTAGTTGAAGTTGTTGCGTGTGTGACTGTGAACTTATATACAACGCCAATTCCCACACTCTCCAGCCTCAAAGTGGAAGAGGTCAGTGATACATTAATTTGGTCCATGTCCGAGTGGATGCAAAAGTATAGTACAGTTGAATTGTTCAGATTATTGGATAATATATACCTACCATATGTGAGCCAGCTTGTAATAGTAACCATGTCAAGTCAACTTTTGTCTGTTACTCCCTGTGTGTATACCATTCACCCAAAGAAAGTCAACTGTTATTATTACTACTGTTATTATCAATATTATTATTATACTTCTCATCATCCATTTAGCCTCTTTCCATCCAGCAAAATGTTTGTTCCTTTCCATTTGTCTTTGTTAATGCTGGTGTTGTTGTGAGTAGTAAGCATTTTTGTAAACTTTTCCCTTAGCATCCATGTTTTTTTGCTTGCATCTTGCACATTTGCTTGCTGTTTTCTTGTCTTCACTGTTTAGGTAATTTAACATAAATTTTCATACCTCTAATTATTTGTTTTAGCTATTTTTTTAAAATCGTTGAATTCTTTATACATATAACCCTACAAAATCGATCATGTTAACCTCTCTTATTTCACATCCTGAAGTCTCCATATTTGTTCTTATCGTTTCCTTTCACTGTATCAGTAAAAAAAAGAACGTAAATATATAATAATATTTAAAAAAGTTCATGCAAATTTGTTCATAGTTGAATAAATTAGAAAAACTAAAACATATCCTCGTGTACAATCAAACTTAAAACATTATCAAAAATGTAAGGGTTGACATTCTCCCTACTCTATGGAATGCTTCCTCTGCATGAGAATCATGTCTTGCAATTTGTTGTGGCTTCCCTTCACCATACACCTCAAATTGTTAAGGTTCCCACATCCAACTCTTATTCTTGGCACATGCAACCCTGCATTATACTACACAAATTTTATCTTCTACATCCTTTAACCTTCCAGAGTAGATATGAATATAACCAACACCTAATAATATGATATGTTTGAGTCAGTGCAAATACTCTGTCCTAGTTACTGTGCTCTAGTAATAGAAAAGTAAACTATACTCACCTGTATTATCACATTTTACAACTTTTATATATATAATGTACTTTTTTTATTAGTCAATACATATTACTATTGTGCACAATGTATAGTAATAGTAACCATTTATAAGGTGATTATAATAATTACTTTCTACATATTCACGAAATATATACATAATATTTGTAAATGAGATAAGGTAGGTACATGTATGTTATATGTTTTGTTATTTTAAGTAACAGTTATAAAATATGGTTGGATAAATAATAGACACAAAAAATGACAAATATGAGAACAAGAAAAAAATGTTTCTAGATTGCTAAGAAGAATATTTGTAATAGTAATGGAGGTTTATATTAATACAAGACCACCTTTGTGATTAATTTTGAAAAAGTTAAACATGTCATTAGATATGTCAATTATGTCTCAAACAAAGAAAATATATGAAGATATAATAATTGTCTTAAATTCATGATCTTTGACAATGAATCAATTTAAGTACATTAACATTTATAAGTATACATATCTACTCATGTTTGTTGTCCATTAATTATAAAATTAATTGATAATTATTGATTATTTTTCCCCAAAAATTGTTATATTTTTTTTTTGGTTACAGGACGATCATCAAAGAAATTATAATTCATTCTGTACTACTCGGCCACTCAACCTTGACAGGTTATTGGTCATCCCGATACGTTGACGATTACTCCTATTATTATATATTTCGGATTCTGTGTCATCCTTCTAATAGGAGAATAGTTTTTCGTGTGTTTTTTTATTTCTTTTCTTACAAAATGCAAGTTAATTACTATGGGTTAGAATAAACATCATAAATAACAATTGGGCATAAGAGAATAAATTACGTTTTTCTCATATAGTAAATCATAATTTCCTCCTATCTAGGAACTGTTAAAACTTTATTCGGCAAGTGTATCGAGTCACAAATAATATAGTGAATTAAGTAAAGATGTCGATTCTTCATAGAACAGTTCTGTTTTAGATTTTAAATTCACGACTCACTAAACAAATAAAAGTTTCAAGATGATTTGATAATAATTTGAGTCAAGAAACATAAAAGAAAAATTAAAAATAAGTAACAATTATAAAAAGGAATTTCCAATATCTATAAGGACTCTGGGATTCAACTTTATCTAACTCCCTCATTCATATTTTGGATTTGATAAAAACATACAATATTCGTAACTACTCACATAACTACTCACAATTGATGTACATGTAAAAATCATTCACACCGATTCCTCTGATATGAAATTCATAAGGAAATTCCTAAACACGGATCCCTCAGCTATTTAGTAAATTATCCAGCATTAAGAACAGATGTTATACGTAATTAAGAACAGATGTTACCTATCCCTAGTATTACAATATATTGAGTATTTTCATCTAGGTATGAAACTCAAAAGTTCTTCCTAGTTAAATTTAAGAATCAAAATCAAGACTCTATTGATTAGATAAAATCTAGCATTAAGCATAAGATGAAAATACCAATTAAGTAGAAACTGAATATTATATATAAAAATCACCAAAACATAAATGAGTTCAAAAGATTAAATTTAATCCTAAAGATGAAGAATTAGCTATCTATGGTAACCATTACAACCCAATGAAAGGAAGATTGGAAGAAAAGAAGAAAATCTTGATTCTAGTCATCCGCCTCCGTCCTCTAGGTCTTGATTCCTCCCAAAACCCTAAAAATCTCCTTTTAAACTTGGTTTTGGGCCTAGGTTAAGTGTCTTTTCTCTCGGGCTTTTTCTATTTTAAACTTTTTATATCTTTTCTTCATCAATCTTCCAATCTATCATTTTCTTCATTCTTTTATATCTGAAATTTCACAATAATTGAGATTAAATGATTTCCTCTAACTCAAGACTCAAAACATAAATTTAAATTCAAAAGCTCTAAAATAGGGAGTAATTACTATTTTAAATAACACTTAAACTCACAAGTACTCAATATATCTTATGTATAAAAACACTCAAAATTGGTATTTATCAGGAACTAATTTTAGTATCAAAGTGTCTCTTACATGTACTTCCCACCATTTATATTAACTGGTGGAGATCGAAAATCCAAAAACAGTTACTGGAATTGATATCAAGAAAGAATGGTTATAGCATTCTAAGTCTACATTCTAAGTTTTTATTTACATTACATTTTGTTTTATTATCGGGCTCTGGCCACTCTTGGCCGGTATATTTTTCTGTAAACGGGTTAGAACACTCCTGAAATGTTCCATTTTTATTCTATTTATTTTTGGGTGTAAAAAAAACATTTTGTTTTATTAAATAATTTATTATAACTGTGAAACAATTTCATATATTTATCATTATTTTTTTCATGGTTTTAGCTCGATATCATAAGTTAATATTTACTATAATAACAATTTATATAAATTACACGTAAGAATATTTTGACTTTAGATCATAATTTAATATTTACTCATATTATTTTAACTTTGTAGATTTTTAATCCCAAACCAATTATGTTAATATTTAGAAATTTTCTGGTTATATAAAACATTATTTTTTTTTTACTGTCCAGTGAGATAAAGTTGAGTTAATGACACGATGAATTGAAATTTAGCTGATTACTCTATTTTTTTTTCAATTACATAAATATTTATATATTTCTATAATCAAACCTCCGTTTTAGTATAATTTGAATTAGTAAGAGGTTAAAGTATTTGTGAATGCCTCGGAGTTAAGGTGGCAAGCAACTGGATGTTTAGGGTCTTTACAAACGAGTACATAAAGGATTTTCCAATATGAAAGTGCCTTAGCATGAAGACATTAATTTAGGACAATAATCTACTTAAAGTCTCACTATTTGATTGGCCAACAACACATGCATACACAACTCCAATCTAACCACTTGGGTTGATACAAAAAAAAGTGTAGAAACATTATAACTGAATTGTCGGACAATTAAAGGAAAATTTTAAGATTGATTGATAATGTACTTATTCTTCCTAAGTCAAGTTTTTTCTTTTGTTATATCATTCATCTTACTCCTCTATGTGCTCTGTTTTTTTTTTTTTTTTT
>Ga0099824_1002204_pt1 | contig 28461 bp, 20 predicted proteins | sample SiratrowhiteBW_FD_76837 | JGI IMG/M metagenome (GOLD analysis project Ga0099824, IMG submission 76837) | Root nodule microbial communities of legume samples collected from California, USA - Siratro white BW | ecosystem: Host-associated > Plants > Roots > Nodule | place: USA: California... | reverse complement strand
TTTATTAGCAATTAGTAGGTGATATTGATGATTAGAGTAGTTGATTTGGGATTTGGGGGGCTGTCGACGGCGAATTTGAGGATTTTTCGATCTGCTGGGTTGAGAACCGGATGGGGTAGTCCGGTTTGTATTTTTTTTTAAAAATGAGAACCGGATGGGGGGTGCATCCGGTTCTCATTTTCAAAAAATTAAACCGGATAGCCTGGTCATCCGGTTGGAAAGGGGAGAGGTTTTATTAAGATAGGGGTATTTATGTAATTTCATGAAGGGCAGTTATGGAATAAAAAAATTATATGGGGGTGCAAGAAGAGAGTATGGGGGTGAAGGAAGAATTTGTCCGACTTTCAGTGTGAGGGTTTTTGCCATAGTTAGGTATCTTTTGTTGTGGCTAGCTGTTACTTGTTTGGGCTTTGAGTTTAATCCCACATTATTGGACAAGTTCATTCTGCACCTCCATTACTTCGTTTTGCACCCCATAATTTGTCAAAATACCAAAAATACTCTTTTTAAATTATATCATCCGAAATATATATTTTTTTTTCTATATTTATACTATTCGAAATATAATTTTTATATTTTAGATTATATAATTCAGAATGTATATTTTTATTTTGGATTATATAATTTAAAATATATTTTATATTTTAAAAAGAAAATTTGTATTTTAGATTATATAATCTGTAGATTCTACAATTTAAAATAAAAAAAAATTAAGAGATGTAGAATATAATGATTAATTTGTTGTGCATATAGTATGAAAGCGCAGGAAGAATGCGTCCAGTTATTGAATAAATAAAAAAGTGAGGGTGACCATTAGGATTAGATGTAGAGGGTAGATACGAAAAAGAAAATCCACGAGTTACCCCTAAATTAGTAGCGTAGTGATGTAATATCTACCCGTTAAAATTTCTGAAAATGTGTATGGGTTCAAATACTTTATTATTAATCTATTTAATTCATGTCCATATGCATTAATTTTGAAATAATAATAATAATAATAATAATAATAATAATAATGATAATAATAATAATAATAATAATAATAATAATAATAATAATAATAATAATAATATCACACTTCTTGTTTAGAACAGAATACACTTAAAACCAATATGCCAAGAGAAATTTTGAGAAGAAACTGATGTCATTCATATCAAAATCCTTATCAATACACTTAGGTATAAGATTGCATAATGCATACACTAAAGTAATTATCAAAACAATGTAACAAAAAATTGTTACTGCTTACAATGATTATCTGTTTTCAAAGAAAAACAAACAAATTACTAAACACAAAGTTATTGAGTTTATCACAAAAAATAGAACAAGAATCAGAATAGGGATTTGGTAAGAATGCGTGTAATTTGATGTAACACAAGTAATAATTAATGAATTTGTCATTATTTCTTCACGAATAAAGAAAAATCTAATTTTGTGTGTTTTGTTCTAGAAGTTAAAGGTTGATTATCACTTAATACAAGTGTGCTTTCACTGTCATAATAAATAATTGGTGTAGTGCAATTAATTTTATTCTTTGAGAAGAAATTGTATCTAGAGAACTTTATATGGTATGAAGAAACAACTTCTATATTACACCTCAATATTTGATTGAGTAATCAACGTTTGGTTTTAGGTCATAAAAGATTAATTTGGGTTAAAATAAGATGAAAATATCTTTTGTTATCAATATTAGAGCTCCAAACGGCCGGCATCGCAATAGGCAAATAAAATGTAGCTGTAATACTAGATGCAAGCAGTATGTATAAATTATAAGAAATAATGTCTTTTAGTTAATAAAGTATTTTTTTTTTTTTACAACTTTTCAGTGATCTAATAAAAATTATGTCATGAATTGACATACTTCATTAATACTATAACTAATTTGGCTATCCTAAACATTAGCTTTGTTTTATTTTTGGTATTTTCTCTCGTGTTAGATTATTGTTTTGGACTTTAGGCTTTGTTTGGTTGGGAAAGTAGATTTGAGAGAATGAATTTAAAAGAATTTGAGTGAATAATAATGTTGTTTTGATTAAAAGATAGATGGTAAGATTTAAAGGGATTTGAAAGGAATGATTTGATAGATGTTATAATTTTTTTTTATTTTTTTAATTGATATATTTGTGAAATTACTAATTGACCCTTGTGAAAAAGGGTGTTTTGTAATTTCTAACTCACTTACAAGGGCTTTTTCGTAATTTTCAATTTCATCCCCTCAAATCTTTTCACATGAGCGAGGATCTCATTCTGCAAATCCTCTCCAATCCATCCTTCCAAATTAATGCAACCAAACAGACTTCATCCACAATAATCCATCCTTTTGTATAGTGGAACCACACAAATTAGTTCAACTAAACACAGTGTTAGAGAGTCGTTTTAGGTTTAAGGTCAGTTAGTCGTTGTTTGACGTTGTTGCAGTCATGTCTTTATATAGTCCTATTGTTCTTTGTTTAAATGAAGTGAATATATCATTTTCTTTTTATCTTTTTCTTGCTTTCTCTCTTTCCTCTAGTTTTTCCATCACCCTTATTCTTCTTTTCTTTAAAGGGATTCTGATTTTCTTTTAACGGGGTTTTGATTTTCTTATGATGCAAAGGCAAGAGATCAATATGGTATGATTATCCATCTATTTAAACTCATATTTAGAAAATTTTGGTCCTCCTTATAAAGGTATATATATTTCTTAGTTTTTCACATTTCACCAAGTTGTTTGAGAACAAAAACAAAAGCATATGAAAATTATATCATCCACAGATATCATAACATGAAGACAACTTGTAGTCATTTTTTATAATTAAAAGAGATGAATCACTTGCTTTGAACAAAAACAATAAGAGTTGTAGTAAGTCTTTCATACTAGGCTCTCAATGTTTATTTTAACCATATATGAACATCTAAAGTTTAAAAACAAGAGTGGAATTTGAGGACTCAAACCCAATGGGTTAAGTCATGTAAATGTCATCTTCTAGCATATAATTTAAGAATGCATTGTTGATACCAATATGTTGAATAGACTATTTGCTTGTAAGAGCTAGAAGATAAGCCACCAATAGAAAATATGAGATTTTATGACACGATATGACATCGGTTAAAAGAGAATCGTTGTAAATAAAAACGCGGTGACAATTTTGTAAATAAATGAAAATGTATTACATCAATTGTGAGCTTTAAGCAATGTAGACAGTGATACTGCATGGTCCAATTAAAAAAACATATTTTGACGTAGACTTATTACATTGATTGTTTATACAATTGATGTAATATATACCCTATTACATCGATTATGTTGTTAACAACTGATATAATAAGTGTATTTTTTTAACCTAACATTTCACTGATTTTGCCATTCTTCTTTCTTTCGTGCCGCTGAGAGTCTTTACTGCTTGCACTTCCTTTTGCTACTTGTGCTTATTGTTTTCACCCACTCATTTGGTTCCTTCATTAGTAGTCTTTCTCCACTTTGTTTAATTTGTTTTTACATTGATATCGTAGGTTATTAAAGATTCATAGCAACGCGTGAGCCTATCTTTACTATGAACGATAGTTCTATCTCTACGAACTTTACAATAGATTAACGATTTTATAAAATTGATTAAAAATAGTTAAAAAATTATTATAAATTTTTAGTTTTCAAAATTTAGGGCGAAAAAACTTCAAATGATTATAACTTTTCTTAAAGAGTTCAGATTGAGACGCTGTAAAAGTGAAAGTTGCTCGAAATAAGGTAACAAATGCGTCGGGGTTGGTGCCTTTAGAATTTTCAAAATTCTATCATTTATTATTACTTTTTTATTTTTTTAGTATTTCTGACCCATTTTTTTAGATTTTAGGCTTTTATTTTACATATCTATACTTGTCAGAAAATTCTAAAATTTTTTGTAGTCTTTGCTTGTATGGATTAAAGATTTATCAACTCATTATTTTTTTTTAAAATAACATATATTGCATCTATATTTAGATAAAAGAAAAAGAGTAAGAGATTGTAAATCCAAAACCTAAAAGCAACACATGTTTGAAACAACAACTTAAATTAATTTTTTTTCTTTTTGTAACAACAAAAATAAAATAATGCAAAAGCTTTAGATTTCTTAACAAATTTTGTATAGTAAGCACCATTTAAAAAAGTAATATTTAATAAAATAAATGTAATTGAGAAATGTATTTATGAATGACTTTTTAATGTTGTTGTTCTTAGGGACATATTAGTCATATATTTATTTTTAGTTTATATGTTATTATAAATCAAGTAGTATTAGTCTTATCTCTAATTAATATTAGTCTCATATCTAGTCTTAGGTAAAATAAATCTTATTATAAGTAAGTTAGTATCAATCTTATTTTTATTGGTAGTTAAAATAAATCTTATTATAAATTCGTTGGTACGTTATAATTGATTCTTATATATATAATATGTAATCAATGCTATGAGTGAATAAATGATATTTAAAATATTATTATTTTTAGTATATTTTTTTGTTTCTTTTCTATCTTTGAATATGGTATGTCATGAAATTTACATAGTATCAAAGTTCTTTATTTGAATAGTTTTGTTACACATTTTTATTATCTTCCCCTGATACTAGCATCGCTTTTATTCTTCTACGACTTTAATTAGTTTTTCGATCCTAGATGAATTTATCAATCTCCACAGTCCATATTACGTACATCCAAATGAGAATTCATGGATTTCTATTATTTCTCCTCTTCTTGATCCCAAAAATTACAACTCATAGTGTAAATCAATGATCACTACACTTAGTGTGAAGAATAAGTTGGAATTTGTTAATTGTTTTTTGTCACAACTAACACCTAATCATGTTTTTCATGTTGCATGGAATGGTTTCAATAATACGGTGGTCTCATAGTTGATACACTTAGTATCACCTTCAATCAAACAAAGTATATTGTGGTTGGATAAATCTATTGGTATTTGAAAAACCTAAAATCAAGATATTCTCAAGGAAATTTGTTGAGAATGTCATAACTACAACAAGAAGTTGCTTCCACCAAACAAGGTGATGTCTCTATTACAAAATATTATATGAAGTTAAGGGTGATATGGGATAAATTAGAATTATGTAGACGATCCAATATGCGGTTGTGTTAGGAAATGTTCATTGTAATTGTGAAACAAAGGATATGCCATTTTCCCTCAATTATGATCCAATATGCAATTCTTGAGAGGATTGAATGATCAATATATTAATGTAAGGTTTGGTATACTAAGGATATGCCTTTTTCCCTCAATTAACAAAGTTTTCTCACACATTACTCAAAAAGAAAGACAAGTCATTGGAATTATTAATACAAATGATCTTAGCTTGGTTAATGTTGTCAATGTTTCTTATTCAATAAATCTTTGTATTTATTGTGTAAAGGATGAATATATTGTTGAAAAAGGAATGGTTATCCAAACAATTTATTATTGAATAGAGGAAGAATGGGTCGAACTTCTCGTGTTAATAGTAGAGGTTCCTCTGTTGTCAAAAGTAGGAAGGTATGCATGCACTTATTTGAACCATAAGCCACATTAAGGTGGAATGCTTTAAGAGACATGGATATCCATTAGGACATCATTTGTGCAAGGCATCTGGTGTTAACATTAATAACATAACTATATAACCAACAACTAATGAAAATTATGTAGACACATCTCAAGAAGCTGATAATCTAGAATTAAAATTAACTTAACAGAAATATCAAACTTCAATGAATTTACTACAACAGACATTCACTATAAGATCTTCTTCCTCTACACAAAGTTCTCATATTAATCAACTTGGTATTGTTCCTAAAACCAATTTTATTGCAGGACGTATTTACCTGTTGTTTTCACCATAAACAATTATTCTAATCCTAATACTTGACTTCTTGACTTAGGGGCTACTAACCATATTGCATATTCTCTTGACTTATATATTGAATATAGACAAATTTCACCCATCATTGATAGGCCCCAATGTGGTATCATACACATTTCAAAGTTTCTTATTTTGACATATGTGTTATATCTATCAAATTTCAAATTAAATTTGATCTTTATTTCCAAATTAACTAACTGTGTGCATTATTAGTTATTCTTCATGGCTAATAAGTGTTTGATATAGGACATCACCACCAAGAAGATGGTTGATACAATTAATGTTGAAGTCACTCTAACCTTCCCAATAATGCATCTCTTGTTATATTAAGTCCCTTCAATTATGTCAATTCTTATAACAAAGTGTTCATGGATATATGACACTGCAAATTATGACATTTATCCAATGAAAGAATGTTAGCCATGAAACAACATTAACCCACTTTGAGTATTTCCAGAGATATCATTTGTGATGCTTGACACAAGGCTAAACAAAAGAAACTGATTTTTCCATTAGTAATTCTCAATATCTTTCTCCTTTTATCTTAATACATGTTAATATTTAGGGATCCTTGCTCGAATACATCTATACATTACCATAAATATTTTTTTACTATTGTTGATGATCATACTAGACTTTTGTGGATTTTCCTAATGTCTTCTATAGTTGAAATTCAATCTCTTTTACAAGGATTTGTTAATTCTGTTGAAAGACAATTGGATACAAAAGCTAAAACTATTCTATTAGATAATGCTGTGAAATTTATCACGAGTCATTTTTTCAATCTACTAATATTATACATCAAATCACTTGCATTGAAACCCCTCAATAGAATGATATTGTTGAAAGGAAGCATCAACATTTACTTAACGTGGCTTAAGCTCTCCTATTTCAGTCTAACCTTCCCAACCTTTTTTGGTTTTGTGCTTTAATTCGTGTTGCTACCTTGATAAACCTTATTCCCACACCTTTTCTGAAAAATATGTCTCCATATCAGAAACTCTATTTTGAATTACATGATGTTACTCTACTTTGGTTGTTTGGCTGCCTTTGTTACACCAGCACTCTTGGTACCCACAAGAGGAAGTTGGATCTTAAAGATTTACCTTGCTTGATTTTAGGGTTCAAGTCTCACAAGAAAGGTTATATTGTGTACAATCTTCATACACAAACCATTGAAACCTCTCGAAATGTTATTTTTTATAATAATTGTTTTCCTCTCCCCATTATTAACATTATTGATCCTACTAGCCTTGCTCACCCTTCCATTACCACTCACAACCTCCAAGCTTTTTCTTCACCTGTTGACTCTCCTCTCTTTATCCCTTCCTCTCCTCAAACGAAAGTTATTTCTTCTTAATATTCCCTCATAAAATCTGCTAGAAATCAAATTAGACCTCCTAAATATAGTGATTATCAAACTAAGTTTATATCAACTACCATGATTAATCCTTTAGGAAACAAACATCCTATTTTTTATTTATTTCATATAACAAAGTTTCTTCACGTTATCACAACTTTTATTCTTAATGTTCTACTCAATCTTAGCTTCACTCCTATGCTAAGGCTTTTAAACATGATTTGTGGCTTCAAGATATGAATAATGAAATTTATGCTTTAGAAAAGAATCATACATGTATGCTTACTAATTTGTCTTTGAATAAACATGTCATTGGGTGAAAATTGGTATACAAGATCAAAGATCATGTAAATGCTTATATCAAACGGTATAAAGATCGTTTAGTTTGTTAGAAGCTATATTCAAATTGAAGGACGAGACTACTTAGAAACATTTTCTCCACTAGCTAAAATTACCATAATTAGACTTTTATTGGCACTAGCTACTTCAAATAAGTGGTTCCTCAAGCAACTTGATGTCAATAATGTTTTTCTTCATAGTAATCTCACTAAAGATATGTATATGTTCCTGCCTCCAAGTGTGCAATCTACCAAATTTGGTCAAGTTTGTGATTTACAATGTTGTCTTAATGGGTTGAAACATGCCAGTTTTTAATGGTATGCTCGATTATTCACCTTTTTCTCTTTTACTTTGAAAATAGTCTTCCTTCAATTTCTTATTGGTTTATGTTGATGATGTTGTTAGTGGAAATTATCTTTCTATCATATCTCTCATTACAAAAATATTGGATGCCACTTTTAAGATAAAAGATCTCAGTGATCTAAGATACTTTCTCGGTTTTGAGGTTGCTTATGGGGCTTTTGGTATTAATATTTGTCAAAGAAAATATGTTTTGGATCTTCTCTCTAACACTGACATGCTGAATTATAAAACTTTTTTCTATTTCTTCTGGTTATTGCACCAAATTGCATCAATCTTCTAGGCCATTGCTTTCTAACTTACATTTATCTTCATATAAAGACTTGATTGACATGTTGATATATCTTTACCAATACCAGACTTGATATTACCTTTTTTGTTGTTCAACACCTGAGTCAGTTCATTGCTCATCCCACTACTAATCATTAAATATCTCTTATATCATTCATTATATTAAAGTTACTCATAGACTAGGAATCTTATTTCCTTCTATTAGTGAACTTCAACTCAAAGTGTTTAGATTTTCTAATTGGGATAGTTGTATTGATACTAGGAAACCCATAATTGGGTTCTTTGTCTACCTTGGTTCTTCTCTTATATACTGAAATATAAGAAGTAAGCCACAATTTCACAAAGTTCTTCAAAGTGTTTAGATTTTCTAATTGGGATAGTTGTATTGATACTAGGAGATCCATAATTGGGTTCTTTGTCTATCTTGGTTCTTCTCTTATATACTGAAATATAAGAAGCAAGCCACAATTTCACAAAGTTCTTCTAAGGGTAAATATCGTGATCTTTCTGGTGTAACTTGTGAGATTCAATGACTCACATATTTGCTTCTTGACCTTGGTGTTTCTCCTAAACCTGTCTTGGTGTTCTGAGACAATAAACATGTTCTTCACATTGCAATAAACTCTGTCTTTTATGAGAGAACCAAATATGTTGATATTGATTGTCACTTGGCTCATGATAAGTTGCTTTCTGATTAATTAAGCTTTTGTCTATTAATTGAGTATAACCAACAACTTGTAGTTGTCTACACAAAAACTTTAACTCTTGATACTTTTCATTTTATTTGTTTCTAACTTGGCATGAGTGATATTCATTTCCCAACTTAATGGAGAATATTAGTCTTATGTTTATAGTTAGTTAAAATAAATCTTATTGTAAATCAATTCGTAATATTCTTATTTTTAGTTAATATTAATTTTATCTATATTGTTAGTTAAAATAAATTTTATTATAAATTAGTCAATATTATCCTTATCTCGAGTTAATATCAATTTTATATCTATTATTAGTTATATAAATATTATTATAAATTAATTAGTTTAATATAATTTAGTCATATATATATAACTTATAACTAATGTTACAATATGTAAGTAAATAATAATATTTTTTTTTGCTATGAAATTTACAGGAAAATGAAAAAAAAAATAGGAAAATTATATATAAAATTTCGAAGTTAATTATATACCAGAACAGTAATAATACTAAAATGTAGTGAAAATACCTTTCAATACATAATAGTTTATTATAGTTGGCTAGTCTTAAACTAATGTATAAATAAAATATATTAAGTTTTTTGTCCTGCTGTTACTAAATAAAGCAATTTACACTTATAATAAAATAACTAAAAGGTATCTTTCGTTTATTGTCGGTAAGAATAATAAACACGAAATAAGATTTTATGTTTTATCAGTAGCAATTTGAAATAAAAATTACAAACTGAACGGAATTTTCTCAGGAAATTGAGCAAATTATCAGAAGAAAACGAAAAGGACGTAACAGATCCCTTTGTTCATAGAAAATATTATGAATAAAAGATGTCAAAATTACGATGTGCCAACTTAAAATTGACGTTTATAAGCCAACAATCTGACACAAAAAGGTGCAAATGCAAAGAATTGTTCACAAAAACATGCCTATCCTTTATATTACCAGATCTCTTGGAGAGTAATGTTTCCATCAACAACTACTTGGACACAAAAATTAGGAAGTAGTTTAGAAATATACACATCAGCTTTTGATTTACACAAAATCCAGTACTATGAGATCAACAATCAACATAGATGCAATGTAAAAAGACAAACCTAGAAAACAGTGTTTCCCAACACAGTTGCAGGTCGTGTAACCAAAATTTCATCATCAAGTAAGATTTGCAGTTTGTGTTTCGTTTTAAAACTATTAGCATGTTGTGAACCACATACAATGCAAAAGGGACGTGTTTCTGAATTTATTTTGTTCATGCATATCTAAAATAGGAGAAATATTTATATGTTTAGTTCTTATTTATTGAAATAATTGAAAAAATCACTTGATACATCTCACTATAATTATAACAAGTGTGTGAAGAACAATGAAAAACGTCTTCATTGCCGAATCACTGAACAATTTGTGTAGAACAAGCGAGTAGAGTTTTACCTTAGGTAGAAGAGATTAGCTACTACTTGCAAGGGCATGCATGCATGCATGCATGCAGAAGTAGAATCTAACAGTAAGGAAGTGAAGTTATCACCATTGAAGTAATTGTCAACTCAAAATCAAATCCATGACTTGCCAACTCTCAAGGTGATGGTTACATTGAAATAGTGCTTATCCTTCTTCCTTTATCATCACTCTTAACCTTCCATTTCTTATATTAGCAATACCCTTTTGCTCTCTCCGCAATCCACGCTTGCTACTTGCAATGGCCATGAGTGCAGCCTCAGCCACTGGTTCTCACTCCCGAAATGGATTCCGTTTCTCGGACCAGGTATTCACTTTTCTCCACCTTATTTTTTTTGCTTCTCTAAGTATAATTCTTTTGTTACTCAACATTATGATACGTATAATATTTTAAAAGTGGATTTTGAGTACATAGATCTGCTGTGTCTTTTTTTGCAGGAAAATGGAGACTACAATCAACACAACGATGGTCAAGCATTCTCCGGAAGTGGTGAACGCCAATTTTTTCTATTAATTTAACTTTGGAAATGGAAACAAACTCTACTCCTTAGTAGCTAATTATGCTCCACCACAATGCTTTTCCTATCTCTGATCTTTCTGCTAATTTATGCACACTTTTTTCTGAGTCGGTGTTATGTTCTGTAGAGGATTTTGAAGCGCAGAAAGCATTCTACAGCAATGAAGAGAAACGGAAAGATAAGAGAAGTTTAATGAGCAATGATCACGAAGATGAAAATCTGTAAGTTTGTCTCTCTTACACCATTAATGAATTAAAGAACTCATAATCTGTGTAGACTTAAATTTATATATAATATTAGTATAAAATGTTATCCAATTGATTAATGATAAGTTGATGTAGAAAAGTGAAAAAAATTCTTATTTTGGATGTCCATGTAAACAAATTTAACGTTAACAATGTATATATGAAACTACTTCTTTTCTATCTTTAACCTTTATTCTATGTAAGAATAAAATAATTTACGTTGTTAATAAAACAGAAATCATTCTAGATATAACTTCTAAACTACTCATAAAAACTATGATTACATAACAGTATAAAAAACCTTTCCGTTTGCACCTTTCAGTTTGGCTGAGGCAAGGCAACCATTGTGGCGCAAGGTTCCAATAGCTTCAAGCCTAATCAACCCATATCGCATAGTCATAATCTTGCGTCTCGTTATCCTAGTTTTCTTCTTCCACTTGCGCATCACAACTCCAGTGCATGATGCTCTTGCCTTATGGATAATCTCTGTAGTCTGTGAAATCTGGCTTGCATTATCTTGGATAGTTGACCAACTTCCCAAGTGGTTTCCTGTTACTCGTGAAACTTACCTTGAACGTTTGTCCTTAAGGTTTGAGCCTGAAGGGGAGCCAAACCTTCTAGCCCCGGTTGATATCTTTGTAACCACTGCAGACCCTTTTAAGGAACCACCTATTATAACCGCAAACACAGTTTTATCAGTCTTATCTGTCGATTACCCTGTTGAGAAAGTTAGCTGCTATGTCTCAGATGACAGTGCTTCAATGCTTCTCTTTGATACCTTGTCAGAAACTGCTGAGTTTGCTAGAATATGGGTTCCTTTTTGTAAAAAGTATAACATTGAGACAAGGGCACCTGAGTTTTATTTCTCTGAGAAACTTGATTACTTGAAAGATAAGGTGCACCCCACATTTGTTAAGGATCGCAGGGCTATGAAGGTGAGGACTACATAACTAAACCATGAAAGTTGCTTTTGATGCTTTTAATTTTTCATGTTGTTCTACTGCCCATGTGAGACTTGAGGCACTTTCCCTTGCACTTTTGCAGAGAGAGTACGAAGAATTCAAGGTGAAAATTAATGTACTGGTTGCAAAGGCTCAGAAAAAACCAGAAGAAGGGTGGGTGATGCAAGATGGTAACCCATGGCCTGGGAGCAACATAGATGATCATCCGGGAATGATTCAGGTTTGGCGATTGAATTCTTCAGTTGTTTCTTGATTTATGTTAGTTTATTTTGTGTCTATAACAAAGGTTTATTTTTATTGATTTACGTCCCATAAATAAAATAAAAATGTTAATTTTCAGTCTGAAAAATTAATTCTTTCTTCAGAAATTTGGATATTAACAAAATAAGAACTCAAAAATGAATCCATGGACTTGTCTTTGCAGGTATGTCTAGGAAGTACTGGTGCACTGGACAAGGAAGGCAAGGAACTGCCACGGCTTGTGTATGTTTCCAGGGAAAAGCGTCCTGGATATCAACACCACAGAAAAGCTGGTGCCATGAATGCTCTGGTAAAGCTTAAAGCCTAAAAACTTCAAATATGTGTTTTAATTCCATCCATTTATAAGAACACGATATCAGCAAAACTGTTTATAATCTTTGCACTGTTCTATTTCCTCAAAAGGTTCGAGTTTCGGCTGTGCTTAGCAATGCACCTTTTGCATTAAATCTGGATTGTGACCAATACATCAATAATAGCAAGGTTCTTAGGGAGTCTATGTGCTTTTTAATGGACCCCCAACTTGGAAAAAAGTTCTGTTATGTCCAATTTCCAAAAAGGTTTGATGGCATCGATCGCAGTGACAGATATGCTAATCATAATACTGTGTTCTTTGATGTAAGGAAGATTTTTCTAAACTTTTACACAAATTGCAATTTCATTGATCTTTACTCATTTTAATGTTGCTTTCTTTGTATCATAGATCAACATGAAATGCCTCGATGGGATTCAAGGTCCTCTGTATGTTGGTAGTGGATGTGTGTTCAACAGGCAAGCACTATATGGCTTTGATCCACTTTCTGATAAAAGGCCAAAGATGAAGAGCTGTTGCTGGCCTTCATCCTGCAGCTGTTGTTCTGGTGACTCTGAGTCTTCATCTGACGACGAGTCAGATCAAGAACTTGTAGACTTTGACGACGAAGAGGAAGAGGAATTATCCTTCATGTCCCTGAAAAGTTTAGAGAAACGATTTGGACAATCACCGGTTTTCATTGCTTCTGCTTTGATGAAAGATGGTGGACTTCCCAAAGGCACAAACACCCGAGTACTGGTTAAGGAAGCAATTCATGTTATAAGCTGTGACTATGAAGAGAAAACTGAATGGGGAAAAGAGGTAACCCGGTTATTACAAATGAGCTATAAACCTTTTGCATTCTGTACACAGAAGTCCTTGAAAGCGCACATGAAGAAACAAAAATGCATTTTTTTAATGAGACATTTATTTCCCTTATGAAAACAGTTACTTAGAATTTCATGACTGCTAAGGAATCGAGTCATCTTGACATTTTTTTTTCTCTGCAGATTGGGTGGCTATATGGCTCAGTAACAGAAGACATCTTAACTGGGTTTAACATGCATTGTACAGGATGGAAATCAGTGTACTGCATGCCAAAGAAAGCAGCTTTTAAGGGATCTGCCCCTATAAATCTATCAGATCGATTACACCAAGTTTTGAAATGGGCTTCGGGTTCCATTGAGATTTTCTTTAGTGGCTATTGCCCTTTATGGTATGGCTATAGTGGAAAGCTGAAATGGCTACAGAGGTTGGCCTACATTAATTCTATCGTCTATCCATTTACTTCCATCCCCCTGCTCATCTACTGTACAATTCCAGCTGTCTGTCTTCTGACTGGAAAGTTCATCATCCCCACTGTAGGTGCACAACAATCAATTATTATATTCAATTAACTTGAATACCGCATGCCTTCCGTTTCCTCATTAACATAAGAATGCTAGTAACACACACTAGCTAGCAGTCTAGTACTACAACGCAGAAAATTTGATCCCGTTGAGGAATACTTTTAAATGATTTTGGCTAGAGAGAACAACCACGGAATTGAATTTGGTTTTTATTAAATGGAAAATTTGATCAGAACCAGTGGTGATTTCTTGTGATAACTCAATACACGATTACTTTTGAAAGAAGGAAAAACAATTATTGACAATATCATCTGACTAAAGTTATCTTTTGTGCAGCTTTCAGACCTTGCTAGCATCTGGTTAATGGCCTTATTTATCTCCATCATCTTAACATGTGTGCTAGAGCTTCGTTGGAGTGGGGTTAGCATTCAGGACTGGTGGCGCAATGAGCAATTCTGGGTCATTGGGGGTGTATCTGCGCACCTTTTTGCTGTATTTCAAGGTCTTCTTAAAGTTGCCGGAGTGAACACTAATTTCACTGTGAGAGCAAAATCAGCGCATGGCACTTCTTTTGGACAGTTCTATGTCTTCAAGTGGACTGCTCTTCTTATCCCACCAACAAGTCTTGTGATCTTAAATATGGTGGGAATTGTGGCTGGAATCTCTGATGCCATTAACAATGGCTATGACTCATGGGGACCTTTCTTTGGGAAGCTTTTCTTCTCCCTGTGGGTCATTGTGCACTTGTATCCTTTCCTCAAAGGACTAATGGGAAAGCAAAACAGAACCCCTACCATTGTAGTCCTCTGGTCAATACTTGTAGCCATAATTTTCTCAATGATTTGGGTGCGAATAGATATTTTCTTGCCCAAGCAGACTGGTCCAGCACTCAGACAGTGTGGGATAAGATGCTAAGGTAGTGGTAATGGAGACGATTATGGGCATCTTTCTTCCTGTTGTTGTATTAACTTCTATAAGAAAGTGAAGTGTCTATATAACCTTAAAGACCACTAGTTGTGTTATGAGTGCAATAGAGCAACAGATTGTGAATCCTTTACAGCTTAGATAGATTTATGGTGCAAGTTTCATCGGTTCAGACAGAAGCAAAGAATGTATATCAGATATCATATGATTTATTTATCGTCATGGAAACACGAAATACGATCTCACCAAGAGACTGAACAGACATTGTTGTTATTACTCGTTATGAGCTGCACTAGTTGCGAAAAACATGATGAACATTACAGCCAAGTACGAATTATAATACAAAAGTAAATCCCTTGACACTCTATCACATTTATAAAAAGAATAAACAAAATACATTCCCTGCACAATTCACTCCCTCCGCCACACCGCACACTATTGCAACTTGTCTAACATACACGAGGAACATAAGAAGCAGCACCTCTATTCAAAGCTTTCTCTAATCTTGTCTCAAAAGGGGTTGAGTGCCAACTCACTCTCCTATCCTGCACAACCAGTGTATGTCCAAATCAGAATTCACCCTCAACTAATGAGTAATAACATCTCTTAAAATTCACCTCATCTTTACCTCTCTGTACTTGCTTGTTGAGTTTGGAATTCCTTTAAAGGAAGAGACGGAGCCAGAACCTTCTGCAGAGCCTGCAACATTCCAGTAGGTTCCAACAGTGCCAATAATAGGCATCTCATCCGGACTCCTACTAGGTGACTTCCTTGGAGAAGAAGTAGCAGAAAATTGCTTGATCTCTTCCAATGTCAATGCACCTAAAATTGGCCTATCTTCATGACTTGACACAGAATATGGACTTCGAGGGGTGCTCCGGTCAGGGGTACCAGCAAATAAAGCCACTGAACCAGCCTTGTTAACAGGTGTAGCTTCTGGTGAGATCAACCAATTTGACAGGCTGGCATCAACAGGGATCTCCTGGTTCAACTTCTTCGGGGTGTCACTTTCTGATATCAAGCTGAAAGGTGATTCTTTGACACCTTCCCCAAACTCGTTCTCTTTCTGAGGTCTTGATGGTGTTTTCTTAGCCTTGACAACTTTCCACTGAGTGAGATTCTCCACTGGGTTCAGTACAGCATGCACATAAACACTTCTGTCTCTAGCACTGGGATTGGACTCGATTGACTTCATATCAACCTCTTCAACAAACACATGATCAGCAGCAGTAGTTGCTACCATGCCATCTTCTCCAAAGTCCTCCCCCAATTCTTTGCACTCTTCTCTGATGACATCATCATCTTCATCACTAAGATCACTGTCCCCATAATCAATCTCTTCCTCCTCATCCTCACTGTCCCGGCAATTCTGGTACCTGTGGTTGGGTGGGTAAGACCCCGTTGAAGTCACACAACTATTATCTTCAGAGGAAGATAACTTTGATTGAACCAAAGCTTCCTCCTTTCCAACATCCTCACTCGTCCTCTCTCCAACTTCATTCACCAAAGTAGGCTCATGGGACTTCACATTGGAATCAAATGTCACTTTCTTTCTGCTACTTACACTTAATTGCTCCTCACTTTTCTCCCTGCATCAAACCAAAAGGTAGCAAACAACTTTATCTTTATCAGAAAAAGCTTCAAAAATAGAATGGAACCAATGAGATTATTACTCACTGGAGTTGTGGTATAGGGTTCACGGCATTTTTGGAGCAATCCTGAACCAAAGAAACACTAGGTTGCTCTTGCTTGCCATTGCTACTACTATTTCTCTGAAAAAAACAAAAAAAAAAAAAGGAAAAAAAAGAAATCAACTTAGCTCTGTTGACTGCTGAGAAAAACAAGAAAAAGGGGTTAAGCCAATGAAAGAAAAGATCACGTTTTTATCAAAAACTAGCAAGACAAGAAACCGAAAAAGAAAATCTTGGTGTTGTTGTTCAGAAGGGAGGAAAGTTTCTTACAAGAACCTTGCGCTTGTTCTTTGAGTGTTTGGAGGAACCAAAACAACCAAAAAAGCAACCCATTCAGAGGAAAAAGGTTTGGAAGAAGGGTAGTAGGGTGGCGATGAGTGGTAGTGGTGGCATGAAATACATGTGTATGAGTGTTTTATGGGAAAGAAGAAGAAGACAAAGAAAAGGAAAGAGGAAGAGAGCGTGTTGAGGCCTGAGAAACGGTCAACAAACCTGAAAGCTTCTTTTTTCCTTTCACCAAAATTGTATTTTATTTGAAAAAGTGGAAACTAACCGTTACATAGATAATGAGTGTGATTTACACCCTGTAAATTGCAGTTTCCTTCTTCAATAGATTCTCTCAAAAGGGAATTTATTGGAATTAATTATTAAGGATTTTTGGTTTCTTTGAATTGTGTTAAATGCTAATTTCCCATTCATTATTATTGCATGAGAGATTCGAATTAATTTGAATTTTCCTTCTTCCCTACAAGACAGGGTTGGCGTGCTAAATTACTTGTTCTGTTATTTGCTATATATTACAAAATAAATATTTGCTAACTTTTTATATTTGTGATTTTTTTTTATACCTGAAAACATTTATTCATATATATTTTTTAATTTTAAATAAAAATATTTAAAAACAATTCTTTATAGTATTAACTCACATAAAATATTAATTCTAAAAGTATAATTCAAATAGAATTCTGTATATAAATAAATTTAGTCTTTATAAAAAATAAAGTGATATAGACGAATTTATCCACGTATATATTTTATATCTTTTCATTAATTCTCTGTTAAGTATTTTTTAGTTTAATTAAAATTTATATTTTAGTTCTCATTTTAAAAAATTATTATTAGGATTATATTAGTCCATTAGATGGTTAACATTTTTTACCATGATAATGTAATTTCGTAAAGAAATTATCCAAAAAGATAGATTTAGAAAAAAAATTGCATAAAGGATTCACGACTTCGCATTAAGTATTAAGAAATTAGAAAGTCGCGTCTACAAAACATGACTTCAACTCTGTTACACAAAAATTGTATCTAAAAAAACCATTTTCAATTCTTTATTTCTCTTACAGAAGTCGTGTACATTAAAATAACATTAATTTGATTAATTTTTTTGATAATGTATATCGTGAAACAAAGACAATTTTTAAGCATGCACCACAACCACCACAAAAAAACCTGAAGTCTCCATGGTGATTATGCAAGACTTCAGTTTAGAAATAAAACAACTAAAGACATGTTTACCATTCACAAGTTCGATTAAAAAAGAAAATTAGATTCATTATACACGACTTCATCAAACTAACATAAAACTAAGTAAACTTAAATTATTTTTAATGTGTATCACTTCTATGTAAGAAAAAAAAAAATTATCTTTATCATACACGATTTTTGTGTAATTTAAAAAATTATAGTTAAAATCAAATCATGTTTATAAAAACGATTTTTTATACGAAGTCTTAAACTTTAAAAACAACTTAATTAAAATCTACTCATTTTAATAATTTCTTTACAAATTTATGAGAAAAAGTTGCTAGTTAGAAGTTCTATGAATGAGAAGCAAAGACATGTTCAGTTCATTTAAATATTAAACCTAAATAAATGAGTTTATCCATATTTTCATTTATAAATCACGGGTAATATTTAGGCCAAATAGGATAATCTAGGATCATTATTGATGATAGTAAAGTTCTCTTTTTAAAAATTTACCAAAAATAATAATCTGTTTTAAATAGATTTTATCATGTAACTTCGTCTTTAAACAACTCACATAACAATAAGATGTTATAAGAAATATAATTTTATATTTTCTATTAGTATTTTATTTTTCCAATTTATATCAGCGTGAAATATTGTATTTAATTGTTAAATTTGGTGTCTTATATAAGAATCAATTCTTAATTAAAAACCTGATATTTAAATTTGGAACTTTCATACAACCTCTGTCTTGTAAATGTTCTTAAACTTAAAACCACTGCTAGTTAAGCTGAAACGTGAGTTGAATCAGACACATACTTAGTGATGGATCCACATGCATATATATAAGGACAATTGCCACCACAATAATTTTACTTTTGTCTCTATAAAAAGGTTAATATTAGCCCATGAGACAATTTTTTTAAATGAATGGTAATTGGTAAACCTTTCATAAGAGATAAAAGATAAATTGAATCAGTGTTACTTTTACCTCTTAATTGTTTTATAAATTACATTAATGTTGATCATTAATGTGATTTTGATTCTCTAATTGTATCAGTTTCATCATTTTTGTATCATCCTATCTCGCAATTCATCATCTTTTGTATGAGTTTCCAATTTCAAAAATCAGTATTCATTCTCTAATTGCAAAGGGCTGATAGAAGGTGTTCTCAAATTTGAAATGTCTGTAGCATCAGCATAAACTCCCTTCAGCAATGGTCCCCTCTTCAGGGCTAAATGCTATGTCTGGTGAAGCTGTTTTTTCAACAACAGTAACTTCTGTTGCGTGTTTGGCAACCTCATCTTTCTCTGCATCGACCACTGCATCTACATTATTCTCTGAAGAATTTGTATCATCTTCCTCTGAAAAATCACTGACATATGAGGATTGATTTATTTGGTTCTCATGCTCATGTGACTCCTCTGGGATGGCAACTACAGCCTCCTCTGCATGCAAACTTGCTTTCTCAATCTCCAACAGCTTTTGAATTGTCTTAGTAGCAGCATCTATTGCCCAATCATCATCTACATCGCTAAAAAAAGAACACCAGAACACCATCAGAAGATATCTCTATATTAAGCAATGTCTAAAACTTTGGTTGCCTTTAATATCATGACAACCTCTTGATCATTATAGAGAATATATTATAAAGATGGGAATAATTGCAAACTATATGATCATGAAAGCAGGTTCTTTATGGACAACAAAAGAGAGAAAAATGGAGCAAATGATGCGAATTCAGAAGAACCATGGCTTGATGCAAATGTAATCATACAAGAGAACTTAAAGGGACTGTGGGTATGAATGTGCATTTTGTGAAAGAAATATGTGGCATGTGTGGTTTGATAGTTTTGGCTTCAGAGCTTTGATCAATAGGGAACATTGAATTTCTCAAGCACTATAAACAAGAATGCATTACTTGAAAGGGTCTAGACCGGCTGAATTGAAGGTTGATTTCATGAGAGTGAGAAGGAGCAAAGGATCTTTGGAGAAATATCCTCCATACATTCCAATTTCCACCAAGAATTGCACGTCCAAAAGAAACTGCTCAATGAAAAAAGAAAATGGATAATGGATAAGAATCACTTTACATAATTAAAATTTTGATACAAAAAATATTAACAACCCAAGAAGCTAGTGTCTTCCAGAAATGTTTGTGAATTTTGGGTACAAGACAGGGACACACTGGCATGGAAATAATCCAAATTTAAATGGGAAGTAGATCACCGGTTTTAGAAGGACTTTGCAGTAAATAGGAATAACAGCCACATTTGTAAAAAAGAGCAAATTCGGTGATGCTTTTACTCTTTCAACATAGACATACAAAGAATAAATAGAAGGGAAGGAAATAAAAACCTGTTTGGCTTCATCGGGTTTTGAGCTCACATTATCTTCTTTACTTGCAAGGATCTCTTTGTTTTCGGAAACCCAAATAAACATTGATTCCATTAATTCTCTCAGTAATCCCATCAACCAATTCACTTCAAACACACCCTCTTCCTCAAGTTGTTCTATTTTCCTCAATTCCAGAAATAAAACCTGTCCAAGACAGTGACAAAAGATGTAATCAAAATAAAAATCTTGCTTAAACATCTTGGGATGCAAAAATAGATAAGAAATACTAATCCATAGCTACGTACACCTTTTCTTTCTAGTTGTAGTACCTTTTTTTATGACAGTTTCAAAAATTAAGAAGTGCTGCAAACTAAGATAAGTCTTAAAAAAATCATTGAACCACCCAGTGTCTCAATCTATTGCGTTCATATATCATAGCAATCAATAGTCTTTAAGTCGCTATTTGTCAAAAATAATACCTGAAATATACCAGAGGGCATTGAATTGTGGATGGTGTTAGCTTCCAACCGGCCATTGCAATGACTATCTGAAAATATTTCATGTCTATGGTAAGTACGCAATACTCTGAGAATTAATTGCTGGCAGAACACGTTTCTCAACTTATTGGAACCCTCTTCAATAAACAATAGGAAATCATTAAGTCCTTGGTGCTGATGAACAACTGACAGGTTTTCCAAGACTTGTAGTTCTGCCTGATCAGTGCAGCTAAAGATATTTTTGACCATGATAGAGAGAAACAGCACTAACGTTGATAAATTGGCCAAAATAGAGACTTGTTGTCGTAGTGACTCAGCTAACTTCATTCTTGGACTACCTTGTTCAGTTGAACTTGTTTCATAAGCAAGGGCTCTTTCAAGTATAGCAATATACTCCGTGAAGAGATTAGTGATTCCACTAATGACTAAACTCCCCATTTGAAGGGAAACTAAGGGAGAAATATCTTCTACTATGGCCTGATTATAAACAAATGATAAATTAAATACTAATATTAACAACAATAATATATAGCAATCTAATAATATATAGAACAAACCTGCAATAATGTCAGAACCTTTCGGCCACTAGTAGTTAGCAAGCAATAGTCATGTTGTTCCCCAACAGCTAGAGTTGAAGATCCAGCCCCAACAAACACTCCAGACACAAGATACTTCTCTAAAATCCAAGGATCGCTTGCTGAGAAGATAGCAATCACTTTCTTAAAATGCTTTATATGCCTATTTAAAATCTCTTCCACACAGGGACAGAGATGCTCCACTAAGTATGGCTGCAACACCAATTTCTGATTTTCTAACAAAGAACAATAAATGACAGCAAACTTGACTGCTTTTATGGCAGATGACAACCCTCCACTTACTGCTGAGGTGCCTTTGATGTATTTATCAAAACAAATGATAAATGACTTTGTTTCTTCATAAGCCCAAAGCATGAGTTCTGAGGTATATGGAGAAGTCTCTCCACACAACATCACAAAGCTCCTTGCTGCTTGAGAAATGATTGAGAACACAAACCTTGCAAGTTCCCTTATATATATCTCGCTATTTGAAGATAATTTTGCCCACTGTAAATTATCTCTTCCACTCACAATACGCAAATGGTAATGCTTAAGCAATAGGTCAATAGCAAGTTTACTATCACCAAGTCTGCGAAGTTTAGCTAGTGCGCTTTGAAGTTCTGCTCCTGCTGTTCTTTTATTCTCAGCTATTTGTGCCAAATGTTGTATAAGCATGGACTTTTTCTCAGAAATTGCAGATTCATACAAAATCATCTCACTATGGGAACAATCTTGCAACAAAAGGCTCTGATAATGCTCCTCTGCAGATTCTAGAAAGTGCAGGGCTTCATCTACCTTGTTTTCTGACATGCGAATGTCCAAATTCTCCAAACACTCATTTACAAGAGCTTCCAATTCTCTGGGGGGAGATGGGTCAACATTTGTATGATCTTCGAAGGTTATATCTATGGACAATATCTCTGGATATATTCGATCTATAAGATCCTTTACTCGTCTCTTATGAGATACAAAATGGTTTTCCATGTTCACAAGCTCATTTTCCACTTCTCTAGCTTCCTCCAGTACTCTACACAGAGAGCATAACACCATCACCGCCTCAATAAAAAATGTTGATTTCAATTAATATATGATAAACATTAGAAGGAAAAAGTTGGAGATTTTAATTACCTAAGGAAAGTGGAATACTTAGCAAAGATGTTTCTCTGTAAATCTTCATTAGCTGCTTCCTTTAGCTCCAGAAGTTCATCACACAAATGCTTAATGCCCTAAATCAATAATCAAATCACCAATAAGCCAAACTAAATCCGAAAGAAACCTACGTGTTCCATTCTTTTTTTTTTTTTTTATTCCTTAGTTCCAGTTATTTAACCAATAATTATGAATATAAATTTTCCATAAATAAAAGGTGGGCACGAAATTGAAGAAGATACTCTTGCAGTTATGGATTCAATTTGCAGGTCGTCGTGAGTATGAGTGGCAGACGGTGACTCGGCGGAAACGACGTCGGAGTTGGAATCCGAGGAGTTTTGAGATTCCATGAGTGAGTGGTCTCTGAAACGGAACTTAGGAGGAGGCGTGGAAGAAGATTCCATTTCCATGCAAAACCAATTAAAACGATTTTAGCGATGCTGTTAATTGAATTATATAGCTTTTATGTGTTTTTGTCGCTTAGGCTTCGATAATTCCGATTCAAACTCTGCTTCGTCGTTCGTATATTCGTTAAGCACTACAATGTGTTCGTAAAATCAAACGTATTTGTTGGATTCTCGCTTCATTCTTATCTTCAATTCAACAAACAAACAAATGTTTTCTTTTTCTTTTTGCTGCCTTAGCCAGCTGAGCCTCTCTTTTTGTCCCTCCTTTTACACACCATCAATGCGTGAATCAAACACATCTGCATATTGTTTAGGATTTAGGGTTCAGAGTTTTTACAAAAATAAAAAATAAAAATTCTTTAATTGTTTTGATATAATTTATAAGTTGTTTTAAAATATTATCCTAAAAGCTTTTATTGAATTCAAAATAACTGTTGAACATATCATGAGTCTGTAAATGACATTACGGAGATTATTTCTAAGTCAATGTAGCTCAGAGTGTTTCGTCAATTGATGTTTAATTGAATTTTGTCATTTATTATCTATGAATCTATTTTTAATATATTTCAACCAAAATTTGTTTGATTGAAGTTTATAATAGTTACTTTTTACTCGTTAAAGTGTAATTTTATATTTCTAATAATTTATATATTTTTCCAAATAAAAACGTTTTAAAAAATAAAACGTATGAAACTAAAATAATTGAAATTTTTTATATCTAATTTTTTTAAAATTATAAATTTATTCATTCCAACACAAAGTATGTCTCACCTTCTCTCTTACACATTTGTCAATGGTCATTTATAAAAAATGTTAATTTTGTCATCATAAAAAAAGCTATTAAAACTAAATTCAAATAACTAAACTTTTAAATATATTTTCTCTTTTCATCCACAATGTTCAATCTTGTAGTCATCAATCTAACTACCCTTAATTATTGGACCACCGTGAACTACAAGCATAAATGGTCCACCATAGTCTGAGTATTTTAGTAATCCAGTTATATTTTGCATTCACCCTGTTTTGGAAAATTTCCGGTTTTTATCACTTTCGATAATTTTTCTTCTTAATATTTTTTATTTCTTGCAAATCTGGATTTTTCGAAAATTTTCTATCAAAAGCTTCATCACCTATTTCTATGGCATGACTTTGGTAGAAACAATATCTTTTCTATTATTTTCTTGTTCCTTTTCTCTTTGTTTCCTTTCTCATCCAAACAAATATATCAGTTACGTATTATAATAACATCAATAAAGTAGTAATAATAATACTAATAATCTAAAGCCATTAGCTAAAGCCTTATAATTTCTCCATGATAATCATTTACTTATCTTATGTCATGTCATACTCATTCCAATTGTTTGTCTCAATTCATTTTCTTCTGAAATTGAAGTGTAGAAAAAAGATACTACAGAAAGAGACAATAGACCAAATCTGATAAAGGTTTATTAGATAATTATGATTCATATTGAAATAACTGCGTTAATTCAACACCTCATTCACGCCAAGTGCGTAAGATCGTGTCAACCATCATAATCTAAGCACCTTCAATGACCTTAAAATAAATTATCTCGCATGAAACCTCTTACTTTGGACACTTGGATTTTAATCATCAAATATCCAAAAGAGAAACGCTATTCAATAGAAAAAAAAATGGAGCATAATCCTCGTACTTCCGTGGCTAAACAGGAATCAATATCATAGGTAGTTTAAATAAACTGAATGGGTGAATATGCTTCATTTTCCATTTATTACTTTCTAAATTGACAACCAAAGAAGACATGTGAAAATTATACATGAATAGATGAAGCGTGAATCATTGCAATTGCATCACAAAACTGCTGGGAGAGTTTGTCATCTTTTGTGTATACTTTATTACTGTAATTTCTTTTGGACTAGCTCTCCACACCATGATCAATATGAGACAGAAGGATAATGAGTCATCTGAAAGGTTCAACAGGTTCAGATTCTTGAAGAAAATGTGCAGCTTGAAAACATTCTGCAGCTTCAACTAAGGATGATGCTGTGCCCTCAGCTTTGTGAAGAAGGCCAAGATTATACCAAGCAGAAGCATTGAATCTGTCGTGCCGTAGAGCGTCCATCAGAAAGCTTTTAACTGCTGGATTTGAGTGACTACTACATCGTTTAAGAACTACAGCACTGGAGACTAAGCTAGGGGCATGGCCAGGATCAATGTCCAAAGCATCTCCAAAAGATTTTAGAGCCTCTTTGTAATGACCCTTTGCTTCGTACATTGTGCCTGTGAAATTTAACAAATGAAACAACCCACAAATCTGAGAGAGGAATTTTCAGTGCTGATTCTAAATTTTAGCACTTCAACAATAATTGTGCAACCTGATTCAACTTTATCCGCTGAAAGAATGAAAATTCCTGAACCACTATGCTACATATGTTTTGATTTCTGAAGCTGTTATACAATGTACTTTGAGAAATATATTTAATTATGCACATTGACATAGTTAGATCTATTCCATTGTTTCATGTTTTATTTGAATAATGCCTCTGGGGTCTAATGCAATCTCTGATCTCTTGGCACCTAAATGCAACAACATATTGCATAGCTGCAGCAAATAATGATTACTCTAAATAAACAATATTCTCTGTATCAAATAATATCTGGCAGTTATGAGACCTGTCAGCGTCCTTCCTTTCTATCTCAGGAGAAAATTTAAATGGAAAGAAAAGGAAACTCAGAAATAAAGTCAGATATATTACCTATTGCATGATATCTGGATGCAGAGAGTGGTTTGATGGCCTTGGATTTTGAAAGACACACCTCTGCATCATGCCACTGTAAAAGACTGATATACACATAAGTAATATCATGCCATATTTCCACTTCCAAGTTCCTAGCACGATCTCTATTGTCCTGTCGTGTGGTGGGGAAAAAGGTAAGCAGCTAGAATTAATTTTTGTCTTATTGCACAAGCAAAATTAAAAAAAAAAAAAGGAAAAACTCAGACAAATAATACAAATAAAATGCATCCAGATGCAATGATGTTTATCTTGGAGCAAGATTTAATTTTTGAATTTCCAAATGCAAGTAGGTAGCCATTTTAAATTTAACATAATGACAATTTTAAAATATGCCTTACATATTTTAAATAATATGGTAATATCCAGTATGAGTTAAAAATGCTTTTATACCAAATACAGTTGGTCAAACTAATAACACCAGCTCTTTAAAAGCTTGAATCAGTAGAGAACGGGGTTTTAGTATTTATTAATCCTAGTGCTTGCCTAGTAAGATTTGACTACTTCTTCAGGCACAATGTGGGGACTGTCGGAGTCCCAAAAGATGAGGTAGAGATACACTAGAATGATAATAATAGATTTGAAAATATGACATCTTCAAGAATGTAAAACCCATATAAACCTAACACCCTCTTGAAAGGGATGCTATTTTAATCAAATGAATTCCTTATTCAAGGAGGTAGGTAATATCTGGCTGGCATAAAGGAAAAAAGCTTCAGTGTTGTCATTAATACATGCAAAATTCTTCTGAGGAACTCTATGCATTCTACCTTCTACTTTGTCAAGAAATGCTTCGTCTCAAACCAAATAAAATGATGTTCAAATCCTCACTATTACCGTTCCTACTAATATTCTCACTTTCTCAAGTATAGACTAGCAGGACAGTTTCCTTGTTCTTAACTACAAACCCATGATGATCATAGGTTTCTTGAAAAAATCTTATAAATTCTAAAAAGTTCACGGAAACTACAACCATCCAATTCTAACAGTAAAAATAATAAGAATAGAAGCCAATGATTCAAAAGTATTATATCAGCATAAGTTATTACAATTTACAACAACAAACCTTATATAGCTTCTTTCCAGAACCAAAACCTTTACTCTGAATTTGAAGAACAGCAAGAAGCTGAGTATATGTCTCAATGGCATTCCTTAACTTGCCCTGTGCAATTTGAAGTTTAGCTTTTGTTCGCAACAAATCACCCTGATCCCATTTTCCAGTTTGATCCAAAGCAGAATCGATGATAGATTCCGCATCCAAAAACTGTTTTTGAGCAGACAATATCCTGGCTAACAACAACCATCCTTTAATATTGGAACCACCTTCCAGTTTTATACAGCATTTTGCATAATGAAGTGCAGCATCCAACTTCCTTTGTTCTGCATATTCTAGACTGAGATGATATAGTACAAGGGGGTCTCTCGTTCTGGCAGCAGGTTCTAGGGCATGAAGTGCCTCAGATTGTCTCTTAAGCCTCTCAGAATCAGATATAGCCAATTTCGACTGTGCTGAAAGTGAGACACCAAGAAAGAAATTAGCATGATCTTCTAGCTGATTACATCTGACATCCAAGTTCTGAAGCACTCGCTTGGCAAAGCTTACTCCTTCTTCTGCAAGAGAACAGTTCTCGCAACAAATCTTAGAAGCCAATAACAAACCAGGAACGTGATCTTGGTCCTCTCTACTACTCAACAACTTTCTGAGAAAATCTAGTGCTACCAGATCCTTTCCTGCTCCACAATAACAAAGAGCTAGAGCATAGTACCTTTCACTTCTATGAATTGTCCGTGGAAGCAATTCTTCCAATTGATTGGCTAAAGCTGTCAAATCTCCAGAAACTGACAGAGCAAATGAGAGGTGGTCTAAAATTGAAGGATCCCACTCAATTCTATTTAGAGTGACTTTTCTTAACAAAATCATTAAGATAAGTATAGCCTCTTCTATGTTGTTTCTAGGTACAAATGAGCCATCCATTTGGGAACGAAGATTAGGCGGTGTGGCTTCTCCTCCACTGTAAAGAAGAAAAACAACAAATTCTTTCTGAATCTTTGCTATAGTCTCTGCATCAAGATTCCATTGATGAAGTAGAGCTCGTCGGTAAGACAAAATAGCTTCACGTGGACAATCAGCCAGTTTCCATAATTCTGGAAGCAGCTCAACTGCCTTGTTCAGGGTCTCCTGTAATTTACATTCAGCACCAAAGTTATCAGGCAAGCCTTCAGGCAATGAAGACTCCACTACATCCAAAATAACTTTGCAAGATTGGGCAGCCTCTGCAAGAATGATTGCGAAGATACATTAGAATATGCTTTCACTTCTCATAGAAATATTTCGGATAACACAATTATCAGGTAAAGTAATACAGTATATCAGGAGGACATTATGCAGATTGAAAAGGGTTTACTATTGTGTACATTAATATGCAATAAAAGCCCACAAGTCCCTTGAAGTAAAAAAAGAAAAAAAAAAAAAAAAAAAAAAAAAAATTATATAAAATTTAATAAAAAAAAAAAAGAAAAAAAAATAAAAAAAAAAAAAAAAATGAAATAAAAAAAAAATATAATCGATAAGAAAGAAAAAAAATAAAAAAAAAAAAAAAAACTAAATAAAAAAATAAAAAATTAATAAAATAAAAT
>Ga0099824_1002196_pt1 | contig 28526 bp, 8 predicted proteins | sample SiratrowhiteBW_FD_76837 | JGI IMG/M metagenome (GOLD analysis project Ga0099824, IMG submission 76837) | Root nodule microbial communities of legume samples collected from California, USA - Siratro white BW | ecosystem: Host-associated > Plants > Roots > Nodule | place: USA: California... | reverse complement strand
TTTATTTGTTTTTATGACATTATCAGATTGTAATAATTTTATTTTGTTTTCTTTATTTAGCTATACCTAGAATGGGTACAGTACTTGTATATATTCAGTTCTTTATTTTGAATGAAATACACACAAAAAAAAACAGAGAGCATATATTCATTCTCATGTCTTTTGTTCATCTTTGTTCTTTTCTTTATTTTCATAATAATATTTTCATTCTCATGTCCTTTGTTCATCTTTGTTCTTCTCTTTATTTTCATAATAATATTTTCATTCTCATGTCCTTTGTTCATCTTTGTTCTTCTCTTTATTTTCATAATAAAAACGTTTTCCGTAAAAAGTTTTTGTATTATGGAAAACGTTCTCTGGAAGAGGAGGTGTGAGGACGAGTACTTACGGAAAATGTTTTCCACAGAAGGAGATATGGAAAATGTTTTCCGTAAGCTCTCGTCCTCACACTCTCTCTTCCGAAAAACGTTTTTCATAATACAAAAACTTTTTACGGAAAAATATTTTCCTTAAGGGATTTCACACATCCCTCAACCCATTATGGAATTCGTTTTCTGGAACCCATTTAGGATACAAATACTGCAACAACCTTATATCAACTATGCAGCCCCTACATAATGCCAAAACAGAAGCCACTTACCTCTCATTCACGGTGACGCTGTCGGAAAAGCTTTCTTTGTAACACCCACCACCATAGTCGCTAAAAAATGTCCACACTACTTAACAATACACACCTTTTTGAATATTCTGACAAAGGTATTTCTGACATTATGATATTCTAATGGATGTAGGAAGAAAATGTGGGAGTGAAGGAAGCAATTGCCAGCTAGTGAAAAGAAAACTTATCTACATAAATGAAATGTTTGGCTTTAGAGGTGCATACTTCCATCGGATCCCATGAAGGCCTTTTCAGTTCATTGCCAGAATAAAAATGTTGGTGATTGCATAAAAATGGCTATAGAAAGTGGGGGGAAACTTGCCTTTCAAAGAAATACCAAGTGGTGATCCCATCATTCAGTGCTTACAAGAATTAATTAGGGTAGATGGTGTCACATAGGTACATATGATATATAATACCATCACTTAATAAAGTTTTTACAAAATTAAGAATATTTAAGAAAAATTATAAACATAACAGGTATACATTCATAAAAAAGAATAACAAAATAAATTAATATTTATACTCTCTTTTCATGTTTAACTCTTGGTTCTTTACAAATATATCCTAACGTACCAACTACAATCATAGCAACTTACAAATTAAAATAAAAAAGCACATAGCACAACATTATATACAAATAACATATTTCATGTATATCATTAACATATCACATATGTGACATATTATAACTAGATTACTTTCAATTAAAATGTTGAAATTTTGAATTCTTTATTAATGAAACAGTGTAATTTGTCTTTCTTGACATTTTCTATAATATTCATAATGTTTCAATCAAAACTAATACTTGATTTCTTATGTTGAGATAGTTACACTCATATGTTACAGAAAATAATGATACATCAATTTTTGTCAGTTTCTCATTGTATAAACAAACATGTGAGCAAGGAAAAGAAGAACATGGAAGGAGATTAAGTAATAACACAAGAAAGAAACACATTCAAGATCCACAATATAAATGGGTATATAGGACCACATTTGAAAGCATTAATCTCTTAATTCGACAATAATCTTCATATTGTTGAATAAAATTTTAAAGATGCCACTGATAACTCGTCATTAATAATTATAAAGGAATTGTTGTCATTTAAACTCATCAATTAATTAATTCTTCAATATTATTTACTCAAAATATAAAAGTTATAATTGATTGACTGTCTATATTATCGTTTGAACAATGATGAATAATGCATGTAATCATAACTTACTACTTAAAGAATATACTCATACTTAAAGAATATACTCATTCTAGAAAGTAAAACTAATAAACATCATAAATATAGGATTTTAACATCGACTGCATTATTAAATCCTTCCAAATATAAGGTATATATGGATAACAATCTTTGCATTAACCTATGATATCATATACACTAACCTTATTTTAATAATTATATGTAAAAGTATACCTTTATACTCCACATGCTTATTAATTTAATAATAAAACTTTTTCTTTTCACATTTAAATATTTATTTTATTGAATAGATGTTAATATTAACTCCTATTATATGAAAATAAAATGCCTACTTTGTAAACTCTTCCTTCCTAAACTATTAGAAATTTAACTGAAGAATTTGTAGGCTCCAATTATAAAATCTTATATTAACAATAATTTATTTTGCAGAACACTTAACAGTTAATTTTTTACTAGAGAATGATCTTAACAGTTACTCAAAAACTACAATTTTAGTAAGAAGATTTTAATGAAATTAAAAAAAGTAAACACATGTATTTTATTTATAAACTTTATATTAGTCTATTTAAAAATTATTTTTATTAAAACTTAAATCTTATACCATTTATATTATTGTTATTATTATTATTTGTATGTTTTATAATATAAATTAAATAATGACAACTTATATGATAGTAATAATATACAATGGTGAAAAGAAGGGAGAAAATAACTTAGTATTATTTTGGTGGTGTTTAATTAACATTGGTTAAATTTGTTGATAGTAATTATTTAACTTTGACATGTATATAGTAAGTCTATTGCTGAGAAAGTAACTCAACAATTTGGCCAAAATCGAAATTGGATCATTGATACACTGTGCATAAGAGTTTTACAATATTTTATCTAATAATTAATTCATTTAAATTTAATGTACCTAAATGTTAAACACCTAAATTCTGTGTAACCTAATATGAATATGTAATACCACCTAATAACCTAACTACACATAAGCCTTTTAAGAACCCATTGTTTTAAATATCATCACTCTGCAAAACTATCTAGAGGATACTTAATTTCTCTCATAAGTCCACTAACTAAAAGTGAGTCACACTAAAAGAGATACACACTTAACACTTAAGAAAAAAAGCAAAAAAAAAGTAGAAAGAAAAATAAATAGAATAGGAAGAAGAAGGAAGGAGATGGAAAAAGATAACTAAAAAGAATTTTTTTGTTGCGCTCAGATTTGGAATCATCATCAAACTTTCATTCTATCTCTTATTTTTCTTAGATGGAACTAAACCAAAGCAAGACAGACTTCTTCTATGTAGACTCAATGGGAGACTGAGAGTTAGAGATAAAAAAAAATGTTTCTTTCTCATTTGATGACTTAATTCTTTTACTAAATGATAGTTGATGTAGTTGAGACTTGAATTTAAATACTTGAACCATGAAAGAAAAGGTGGTTGTTCACCCATTGTTTTAAACAATTTGAATGACTCTTATTTGTGTATATCTTATTTGAACACATGGTTCCAGCTTTTAAAATTAATGAAGGTAGATTAAGAAATGATTAATGAATGAGAATATGATAGAAATAAATTAATTAGACTTTAAAATTTTAATATAATTGTTTTGGAATAAAAAAACTGAAAAATTAAAAACAAATGAGAAAGGAAAAAAATTCAATATTTTAAAACATATTTTAATCTTAGTACTGTATATTCCATTTAAAATTTTAATTATGGAATAACATTATAGGATGGGCTATATAAAATACAACTTTGTTTTATATCTAAGTTTTATAATAATGAATATTTAAAATAAAAAAAATTACACTACAATTTAAGAGAGTTAAATATTCTAAACATATAAATTCTATTATAGAAATATAATAAAATTTATATGGCTATACAATGTTATTTTCCAAAAATATTTTAAGTCATAGAAGTGTTGAAATGATAAAATGAAATAGATGAAAAGTCAAGAAAAAAAAATCTAAAAATATTATTGTAGAAAACAAAATTTAATTTTTTTTATAAAATGATGATTAAAACATTATCCTTAAATATCGCTAAAAAAATAAAAATTACTGACGAGACAAATCCATCGTGAATATCTAAAATTTGTCAGTAAATTAATTGTATATAAATTTATCGATAAATTCTGAATCCGTCGGTAATTATTGAAGGATTTCCGACGAATTTATGATTCGTCGATATAAATTTAAGATAAATCCATTTATAAATCTATCGATTACCGATAAATTTAAGATAAATCCGTCGATTACCGATAAACTCAAAAATTTATCGATAAAATCGTTGATAATGATATTTTACCGACGTAACTTTTTGTTATAATGTATAACGGAAACATTCACTTTTCCTTTGTTTTTGAATAAATTAAATTTACATTCTCTATATTTTTAATAAAATGACAGTTACTTCCTTGATCTATATAAAAAATATTATATTAAAAATTTGGAATAAATTTAATAAATTCTAAATATAAATGATAAATGCAATTTCCCTTAAAAATTATTATTTTAATTTATTAAGTATGCTAAAGGAAGTAGAATTAAAAGGATATATTAAAAATTAAATTAATCTTCTCTGATCTCATTTTATGTTGTACATTCTAAATTTGCATATGCTAACAAAAAATTAGGATAAATAATAAGGAAAAAAAAAAAAAATCCCAATTCAACTCTACCCCACAGCCAATCTCTTAAAAAAAAAAAAAAAAAAAGACCCACCTATGCTAAAGAATCCGCGTCTTTTGTGCAGAGAAGTGCAAAGACTTAGGGTTTGGTGTTGTGCAAATTAGGGTTTCTAATTGGATCTCCATCAATCTCCTCTGCCGGAATCTCAACCATTACTCATCAGATCTGCGAACTCCATCTTCTCTCTCAGCCATGACAGACGGCTCCTGGAATCGGCAGCAGCAACAGCCGCTTCTGCCTTCTTCCGCAATGCTCAAGCGACCTCGTACTGAATATGGTTCTCTCTTTTCTCTCCTCTTTACTATTTACAATTTCAAAGTTAGGGTTTGGAGTCCTCTCTTTTTAGTTGTTTTCTCAATGACTTTCTTTCAATGATTTATGATTTGTTTCAACGGTCCCTATTGTTTATAAATCTTTATAATTTGGTTTTTGGGGTCATGACAAAGCCAGGGGATGATATTATTAAGTTTGAATGTGTATAATCTAAATTAGTTGGACTGACTTAGAATATTGATGTGTTGCTAGACTTTGAGGTATAATACCCTGGAAGAAGTATTTTTTATGATTTTGAGTCCTTAATGATTAAATTCTGATGGGACTCAATTTGTGTATGAGAGGAATGTTGTTCTGTACATTTCTGAGCTGTGATTTTCAAGTAGGTGGTACAGGGACTTGTGAGAGTATCCATCCAGTTCATCTTTAAAATGATCATAGATAAATATATTGTTGGATTAAATTACTTTCATACTATTTGTTATGCTGATTTTAACCTGCTTACGTATATGAAAAATTATTTTGATACCCGACTTTTCAAACCAATTAGGCCGTCCCTTCCAAAGCTCAGTTTCCTGTTGTGACTGCTGTGTTCTCAATCTCGAATTTCTAATCCATCTGCGTGATTTCTGTCTATGGTGTTTGAAAACTCTGTTGGCTGATGTCAATGCTCTGTTCCTGTATTCTTTGAGCTTTCAAGTGTTCTTTTGTTTGAATTCTGATATTATATTGGTCCGTGTTCACAATTTTCTTGTTCTTCAGTCACACATCTTGTTTGCTTGTTCAAAATAACATTTAAGTATGCTTTGCTTCCAAATTACCTTGCACAGTGCATTTTGCTATGGTTACATTTTGATCATCATCATGAAGTGAGTCCTTTGTACAACTTGAGCTGTAATACATGTATATGTTGTAACAAATAAGAAGCTTAGAAGGAATTAAGCTTTGAAGATTACTTCTTCTTTGTAGTATTCACAGAAGATGTGCTATGTACCATGGAGTATTTATTCTACAAGAGTATGATGTTTATTGTTAGTATTGGGATTGTTCATTTGCTAATGTATATATCAATATATCATGTGTAAGGAGATTCATATACAAGAATGTGAAGGATTGAGATGTGATAATGATTTGTGCTTGCAATTGTACTGACTTGTATTTGCTTTTTCTCTATAACCAAAATATTTTCTGTTGGAGCTTGTAATTATTTCCTTTACCCATTGTCATAAATTCATGATATCACCTAAGGAGCATTGCTATGGAAGTCAGCCCATTGTACCTGTTTTATTTCCAGTAGTAGTGCACATGCTAGACATGGTGAAATATACATGTTTCACTCTTTTTCTTTTTTGAAGAATTCAATACAGCATGTCATAATGCAGGACAGTAAGACGCCTCTGTTTGCTTGTGCACCTTCCATCTCTAAAGGATCCTTACTTCCACTGTTGGATTTTGGCTTTTTGGTCTTTGTGCTGTTAACTCATTAGTGAGCATTCTGAGTAAAGAGTGATTGCTGTTTCATTTTTTAGCCTTTAGCTTTTTTATTCCGTATTAAATATATTAAGGAAAAATACAATTGGATAATTTAAACTGTAATGAGACTTGAGGAAAAGGGCAAAATTCTGTTTTGTCTGCCTAATGTGTTCTCTTGTAGTACAAGAGGAAGTAAGTTACGCCCTAGATAACCAGATGTTGTGAAATTGTAGAGCCCATTTGAACCAAGAAAACGTTCAGGAATTGGACAAAAGAAGTGAGATGGAAGGATGGAAGTCAAAGTAAGCAGAGTTGTCCCTTCCATTGCGTATTGAAATCTTATCTAGGCTTGATATGACTAGTTTTTGAATAAATTCTGCAGATCCTGTAGTTAGATGGTGAGTGACTTGAGTCTGGAAACTATATTTGAGTGGAAAACCTTTCCAGTTTGAGTAAAGGTTGAAGTGTGTACCTTTTCTAGGAAATGCTTGGAGTTGAATGGGTTGGAATGACATTATACTGGGGAATTTGTTACTTAGTAAGTATAAACCGGAGTTGAAGTGCGCTCAAAAGTGGGTGCATCATGGAAACCCAGATGAAGTGAATTGTACAATTATTTTGAACCAAAGCTGGAGTGTATCCCAATGGTTGTTACTGCAGTGCAGAGTAGTATGTAGTGGTTGGGTGAAAGTAAAAAGGCTTGTGCTGGATTCAGAACTAAATAAGTTGTTTGAACAATTTATAACCAAATTGGTGACAGCAAATTGTGGCATCACAACCAAACTGACGTGACAAGAAATCAAGCATCAACAACCTGCCTGACCTTCATGACCTCGGACACAACCTAATGAACTATAGCTGCATCTAAATAATGAACCTTGGAAACTGTAAGAGGAACCCATAGGGCCGAGTAAATCAAACTATTGATCTCCATATCCAAGTGATGGTGAGAACTGCTGAGTTGATGTACACACTGGGAACCTTTTGAAGATGGGGTGACAAGGCCTGCTGGTGCTGAGGGCTGAATGCTTGAAGCTGTAGCACTCTCTTCTAGAAAACTTGAGCAACTTTCAAAAGAGTACATTGCTAATGCTTATCAATCTGTGTTTCTTTAACAAGATGCTATCTTCAATGTTGTATACTGTAGGGATCAGTTATGCTGTTTATTGAGGTAACAAAAGTGCTAGAAGTCCATCAAGGGTGATGTGAGTATTATTCAGAGATTAAAGTGGATCACTGATAGAGATATCAAGGAATTAATGATGGCTTTAATCAATGCAGATGTTCTGAAATATTGCTCATTTTCTTTTTTGAACTTCAGATCTGATTTGACACACCTTAGCACACGGCAAATAAACATAACTTCTGGAATTTTTCAAATCTGCAAGGAATGTTTGCATCCAATGACTTTCGAGTCAGAAGAAATTCTTCTTGTGAAGTAGCCACAGGATAGTGCATTTGATCCTTCCGCTCTAACTGCAAGAAACTCTGGCTTTCATGTCAGAAAGCACAAATTTCCTAAATTATATGGTTATTTTGTGACCATAACGACACTTAGTTGCTTACTGTTTCCAAAGTAGGAAAATTTTGTCATCAAGTTATGTTGAAATTGGGTGAGAATGAAATATGAGCAGGAGAGTGGGTTGAGTAGAAGTTTCACTGAGAGATGCCGGTCGATCTGAAAAACAGAAAGATTAAGTGGTGAAGCCATGGAGTGGAAATACATCCAAGAAAAGCTTTCCATACCACGAAAACAAACAGTAGTGAGAGCTATAGAGATAGAGACAATGAAAGAAAATATTAACTAAATGAATTGACTTCTGTTGCAAGGAAGAAGACCAGAAATACACATGGTTAGAGTGCTTACTGGTTAATTGCTTAGAGCTGTGAAAGTATGAGCCTGTTAACAGTCTCCAGTAACTACAATTTGAGTAGTTAAACTAATACAACTAGTCAAGTAACAATGGTTGACTTTTTATGCTATTTGGTTTTAAGGATCTGACTACTGATAGTGTGATAGGTGAGAAAAAACATGTTTGTGTGTGTGCACTCTGGTCTTTGTACTATTATGAGCACTAAACAATATGGAGCATGTGCTGTTTAGTTATCTGTGTTTTGCCAGAATCTGGCATATTTGCTACTAGATGTATTCTATATATTGTCAGTGGTTAGCATTGGAGGGATTCAGCTTCTCTTTTTTTAGTAGAGTTGTAAGGCTAGATTCTGATACATTGCAGATATGTCACCTTCTGGTCTGACTTCGGGAGGTAACGAGATGCATAATTATATGGCTCGAAATGATGATCATACTGGTCTCCGAATGCTAAAGGACACTAAAACACTTGGATCTGCTTATGATCGCTACCTTCAAAATGCAGGGGTATCTTAACCATTTTATTTAAATAATATGCGAGGATGTGCTTTCACAGCTTGTTTGCTGAAAACTTCTTTTTGGTTAATAAAAGCAGCTTACTTCGTTTAATTCTGGGGAAGGCAGTGCAATTGGTGGTGTTGGATTGGCAAGGAGTGTTGGTGGATTGCCAGGTCATTCGCTAAATGATCCCTCTGTTATGGGGCATCCTGGTGGTGGTCATGATCTTGCACGAAATGGACGGAATGTCAATTATGGTGGTCAGTTGCCAGTAGACACGGCCTCTGTGCCTGGACCAGAGACTGTACCTCTACCACCAGATGCATCTAGCACTTTATATGTTGAAGGTCTCCCATCTGACAGCACAAGAAGGGAAGTGGCTCGTATCCTTTTTTTCCCCCCATGTTTAGTAATTGTATTATCATACTGTCGACTGTCTTGTCATCTTACTCTTTTTTTATTTTAGCTTTTCAAATTCCTTAATGCCATTTTTAGATATTTTTCGCCCTTTTGTTGGATATAGAGAAGTAAGACTTGTGAGCAAAGAGTCAAAACATGTAAGTGTACCGTTTGTAACTGTTGTCTGGTTCTCATCTATTATTTTGGTATGTTCATGTTCTGCTTATTTGATAGAAGATCCATACCCTTTATACTGAAATGCATCCTTCTTGCAGCGTGGAGGAGATCCTCTAATCCTTTGTTTTGTGGATTTTGCAAATCCGGCTTGTGCAGCAACTGCTCTGAGTGCATTGCAAGGTATCACTTCTTGTTACCTGCTGAGATAAAATGAAATTAATTTGATGTTTGATTGTGCAAGTCATCTTATAGGAAATCATCTCCTCATAAGGTGACTTGATGGAGATTGTGAAAATTGTAGGATTACCATGGGTTTTTGGCCTTCTGAACCAATATGTGGTATTGTGTTCCTGAATTTTCTATTAGTGTGTTTGGAAACTCATCGAAAATTGAGAAATGGCATTTAGAATTTGGAAGCTATAACCATTAGCTTCTGAAAATTGCATAAAAGAACGCAAAAAAGTCACATTTGAAAATATAACCAAATACACCAGATGTTTTATTATAAAATTTTAAATTGTAATGGGGTAAAACATTTTAAAGCTGCACTAAATTTATCAGTAAAATTTCATGTGAACAAGTGTTGAGTATGATGTGCTTATCTAATTATGATATTACTGAATATTGTATTGAACTAAAAGGATTTAAATTGGGAAAGTGGTAAATCATTGTTAGACTGAATATCTTTGTGAAAGTTACATGTGACGTAATGGTTTATTCAAACTGGTTACTTCACAGAACTGAAGTGGTGAAACACGTTATAAACGAGTTCCTACTTCCGTGTTCCTATTTGTTATCCTCGTTCATTCCCAAAGTACATAAAATGAACGCAAACAGATATATCTATTCTATTAGTTGTTATATCGTTGTTATAATCACCTTGGAAATTGTTATCACCTATCTCGTGTGTCTATATATAATTTTTTTATGCCACGTATGCACTAAGTCCCTAAGTTCTGCTGCTATAACATAGTCAGCTCTTCCTGTACTCAGCAAACTATGGACAAAATTTAAATAATGTTTCTTACGTCAGTGTCATCTGAGTTCTCCAATTAAATGGTTACATGTTGAACCATTAAAAATTTCTTCTATACAATTTATGGAAGTTGGTTATTACTGGAAAGCAGAATTTAGTGGTAAATAAATATACTAGAAATTTGATCTAAGTTTAAGTTATGTCTTCAATCTAATGACAGTGTTCCTTATGGTCTTACTAACCCAGTATTGTAGGATTTGAACTCAGTAGTCGATGATTTTTTCAAATAATTATGTAGCCAAATTTCAGTGTTTGCTGACATTGTGGTTTGATGACACAGGTTATAAAGTTGATGAACTCAATCCTGAGTCTAGCCACTTGCGGCTTCAGTTTTCTCGGTTTCCCGGTCCCAGATCCGGACCTGGACCTCGTGGCAAGAGGTGAGCTGGTTCACCCAGGTTTTATGCTGGTCATAATGTCCTATCTTGCTTTATCCTGCTTTATCCCATACTACTGTTCTGGGGTGAGAATGTTCAGAGTCGATGTTCACATGCAAGTTTAGTCTCTCCCTCCTGGCTACAATCCTACTTAATTGAGCTCCCTAGGTGCACATAGTATTTTAACTGTCTGAGATCAAATTACAATTGCATTTTGAGCAAATCTAACATGGAGATTTTTGGGATGGGCCTAGTCAATTTACTGTGTTGTATAAATATTGATAATTTTAGTATGAACCTGATTAGCTTTTTTTTTTTTGCTCAAATAAAGGTTTTTATTTTAAATATTATCTGCTATACTTGTCGTGTGCTTGTGAGAACTGTTTAGCTTTAGTCTGTTATTTCGGAATTCTGTTGTCTGATGACATTTGGCATGTATTGGGCAACTGTTATTACCTTCGGTCATATGGTGCCAAGGCTCTCTAAAGAAGATTGGGAATATGATAGCTACTTGGATTATCTTGAATGGATTGTGTTTCACTTCCACAGCCCTCACCTTTTATCGATTAGAAATCGTTATTGATATGCCTTTTAAGATATTTATGAAAAAACTCAATAAACTTAAATAGTAATACGTAATGTAGGAAGAACTGTTTGAATTGTAGTGTGGTTAAAATATTTTTATAAATCGAAAGCATCATGAATATGCTATATTCATGATTTTTTTTATGAAACTATGTACTAAAGGGTTATTTACTGTTAAAAAAAATCGTTTGATACAACTTAATAAAACCATGGCTATTAATTTGGTGATAATGAGTCAGATTGTTTGTACCTGAGTACCTGTCGCTTAAGTTTTTCTTTTATGCTGGCATATAATCTGTTATATGCGTTATTGCACACGTAATGCCAAAAAAAAAAAGAATATTAAAACTTGGTTTTGTAAATATTTTACAAGAAATTCATATGGCGATGTAAAACTCGGCATTCTGTGATGTCTCATGTTTTCCAGTTCGATTGTTCCAACTAAATATTGTAAAATATCTATGACGATAATAATATAATTAGATTATTATGGAGTTGTTATTTTAAAGGTACTTACTAATCAATTAAAGATGTGTATAATACTAAATTTGATGCTCGACAATGAAATATTAAATAGTTTTTATTAAAAGATAATTTCTACAATTATTTTGTCTAGTGTTAAGTTATTGAATTAGGAATAATATATACTGGTATAAATTGTCTCATTATTTGTTTAAATTTATTGATGTTTTATATTTTTTCGCACAGATATTTTTAACAATTATTGTAATAGTAATTTATTACTAGGAATGAGATACATGAGATATTTAGTGTAAATATAAAAACATTTTACATGTACGACATTATTTTTATATATATGCATTTGTAAGAAATGCTTGATTATTGAAATACATTTTTTATATTAAATTATCAATTTTCAAACATTTGGTATAATTTGATTTGTTATATATATATATATATATGTAATATGGAATGTAATAAAGAAAAATCTACTTTTATCATTCATAACAATGAGATTTTTTTTTTTTCTTTTTCATTTTGGTTTGTGCATAAATGGACTCAATCTATTATTCCAAATCTCATTTTTGTTTACATTAAGAGGAGAATAGAAAAGGAAAGAAGAGAAGAGAAATATAATAGAAAGTTAAGTTTTTGGATTGAAAAAACTAAATAGAAAGAATGATATTTTTCTAAATAATTTGATGGATGTGTGAGAATTTTTTATATTAATATAATTGCAAAATATTTTAATTTAATTTACTTTATTTATTATTTTAATATTTTTATTTTAATTATTTATTTTATTCAAATACAAAAACGTAAATAAAAATAAAATTATTTTATAATAATAATAATGGATTATGTAAAAGAAATGACCAATTAACTCTTTTTCGTACAACGTTTTCTCCGTAAATCATTCTTAGGTTGCCTGGAACTTTTAAAACGTTTTTATTTTACGGGTTTTAATACTTTTTAATCCTCAATTATTTTTTTCTTGTATCTTTCTACAAACAAAAAGGTGGCAACCAATCTTTTCTTTCCTTTGCTTTGCTGTATATCACCAAATAACTAATTTCTTTCCTTAAACTTTTCTATCTCTCATGCAGACCATCTTTTCTAATCAATAGTATGATGTAAGAAAGCAGAAGTATCATCAAATAATAAATTTTAACCATATATAATAGAAATTACATCAACATTGATTTACAATGATAATGATCTGTATTGTTTAAATAGGCTATTAACTGTTCAAATTTGAAAAATGTTAGTTTAAACACGAAATAATTCATATCAAGCAAGAGTAAAAATAGTTCGAAAAAGATAAAAAATAAATAAATAAACTGAAAATATTAATTATTTGATTTAAGAAAAAGGGAAAAAGATTAAGCTACTTTAGTTTGAAGAAAAAAGGCATTAATAATCAAATATTTATAATCTTTATTAAAAGAAAAACATTTTCATTGTGTTTCCCTCTACATTGAATGTTTCACCAATCCCTTAAAATGGATCTTTATATGTTTACTTCCTTAAAACTCAGTTGAATGACATTTCATGCTGTTGGTTCTGAGATGTTGAGTTATATTAGGAGTCTATTTGGATAATTTAAAAAATATCGATAAATTAAAACTAGTTTGTGTAAATTAAAATTATTTTTAAAAATAGTGCGAAAAATATTTCATAAATTAATTTATATGCGATCTAATGTAATTTGTGAAGAAAAATAACTTTTATATTTTAGATGTTAATCGATAAACTTATTCAAATAAACTTTATTTTACGGGATTTTGCTACAATTTTCCCGCTCAATCCTTCTTGAACAAAAATATATTAGTTATTTGCATTTATTTTAAAGTTATATATAATACTATATTTTGAGAAAATCAACATATTTTTAATTGTTGTGAACTTGGTTTTATATGAGCGTGTAACTTTGAAGCAAATAATAGTGTACTATTATAAAAATAGTAACAAGAAGGCTAAATAATTTTTTCTTATATTTATATAATTAATTTAATTTTTCCTTTCATTACTAAAAAATTATATATATTTTTTCAAATTTTAAATTAATATTAATTTAATCTTTTTCTATAATGCATAAACGATCTAGTGGAAGAAATCAAGTTTATATTAATTTAAAATTTAATAAATTTAATTAAAGTTTTTAATGATCATATTCTTATTTAATTTTAAGTTTTTTTTGTTAGTTATGTTATTTTGTCTCTTTATACTTTCTTTTGTGTTTATGCGTTATTAAAAGAAGGTAACTAATAACATTTCAACGTGGAAGTTAGTTGTATATTTTTCTATAGATATTATAATTATTTGTCTTATAAATTTGGGTAAGTGAAGTTAGTTGTATGTTTTTTTTATAAATGTTATAATTACTTGTCTTGTGAATTTGGGTAAAAGAAGTTGAGTGTACATTTTTTTTTGTAGTTTGAAATAGAAATTTATCTAAAATGATAATATTTGGCAAGGAAAACTAATTGTTTATTTTTTTTTAAATGTTAGTTAAAGAAAACTAGTTGCATGTTTCTTTTTTTATGAATGTTTGTCTATTTTGAAATAGAATCCTATCGAAAATGATGAGTTTGGACGATTATGGTGTGAATTGATTTATGATTATAGACGAATTTTAAAGTAAAGTTTATACGAGTTTGAAAGTGAATACTAAATGTTATGCATGATGTGTGAGATATGTTTGTGAATGATATAAAAATGGTGATCAAGACATAGTATATTTAGGAAGGAGATACTATGTTGAGATTGTTAAGATATGCATTGTTTTGGGATTTGATCTAATGAGGTATCCTGACTCTACTGATATATTGGATACATAGATGAAGATTACCAGTTGGTGAAGAGTCGAATGAGGTTCATATGACCATGTCCGAAGTTTGAAATATGAGTTGGTCGAAATAGGACATATGAATTAGCCCTGTGCATATGAGAAATGTATCTAAGGTTTGAAATAAGAAATGATAAAAACAAACTATATTTGAGTTTTGAAATATGAGCTGATCGAAATAGATTGGTAGTATATGATAGGTGCAAACCTCTGAGCCTAACAATGCACAAGTCTTCCGGAAGGAAGTAAAGAGTCGAATGTCTTTATATGTGAGTTATAATATGATTTATTGAAAGCTTGATTTGTTATAATTTGGTTGTGATAAAAATTTAATTTATGAAAATAATTTTTTTAACTTTATAGCTTACCCTTATTTTTTTTTGTGGTATTTATTTTATTTTTAAATCTACAATAATCTTGTATTACATATAAGCAGAAGATTTGACAGGTAATGTGAATCTTTAATAAATTGATGAAAAAGTTTAATTTTATTTTGTAATTGTACGAAATATTTTTATTGAATCTTATATAAAAAAATATATTTGAAATATACTATAAATATGTATGAATCTTTAGATTTAGATTTATTATATAATTTTTATATAATAAATTTTTTATTATATGAAAATATAAGATGTTACACATAAAATTTCTCAAGTTATTACTAACATTATAAATGGAATAAAACTTCAAGGTAATAAAACATCACATTATTATTGAAACTGGTAAAGAGTTCAAGAAGACTAAACAAGCATTACTAATTTCAAATGTCAATTTCGCAAAATAAATCTTATAATTTATTTAACTTTATCTCTATATAACTTACTCAAATTTATTCCTATATTATTAAAATTTTCAATTAAATCTCTAAATTTCTAAATCAGCACCATCAATTTGGTTTTAAATGTTAATAATATAAAAATATTAAATAAATTCTATAAATATAATGCAAAAAAAGTTATTTAACCTGATAATAATTTACAGAAAACTTTATATCTCTTTGGAAGGGTAACTTCACATCGACCTGTTCATTCCCTTAAACGGTTTGGTATGTGTCGGCAGGTGGGGTCCACTTGTTCTCCTAAGGTAACAAGTTAAAGATTGAATATTGTAAAGGAAAAGCAATTGCAATTGCTGCTCCTGTCAGAAAATAGTCATTTATTGTCACTGCTTTTGTTTATTTCAAATCCAATTTTATTCATTTTCATTTGAAAACTATCACACTAAAAAGTTTGGATCAAAGTTACACGATAAATCAAATTTCAACATTAAGTTGCTGCATTTTTTCAAACTTCTATTAAAAACTGAAATTTGATTGAATGATGTGTTCCAATCTCAAGTTGGTTACTATTAGGAGGGACACCAAATTTACTTTATAAATTATATTTTACTTTAGTTTCTGAGTTTCATTATTACTTTTAAATAACATAAAACTTTCGGATACATAAAATATTTTATGTACCATGAACAATATGTTAATTAGAGAGGAAATAATAGTAATGTGAACAAGTTTTATTTAAAAGAGGGAATTGAAAGCTTTTAAGTCTTATATTTAATAAAAGTATTAGTGGTGGTTCATTCAATCTCTATCATCCTTTGGCATCATGTGTGCAGCTGGTGGCTGACTTTTCTTCTCATTTTTTATCCATAAAAAAGCAAAGAAAACTCATCATTTCTGTTACCTCTCCAACATCTACACAGCTCAGAATATAGTGTTTCCTTATTTGTGGAGGAAATTACAGTGGGGTCTTCTTCACTTGTAATACCATTCTTTCTTATCTTCACCAATTAAATGGAATTCTGAATTAACATCATCATCACTGTCCTTGACACATGCTGTTTTCATGGAACTGAGATGAACAGTAACAATTGTCAGGCTTGTGAAATTTGCACATGTAGATGACAAGCCATTAACTCACAAATAGCAAAGAAAAGGTGTGTTTAAGTGTAAGGACCTTAAATAGGATCATTTAACATTCAATTAAGTTTCAAGAGTTATCATGATTATCAATGTCTTAAAGAATTCAACGTTGAACCTTTGAAAGTGTTTATAGATTATTTACAACTAACTTTTTTTACATTTAATCAATAGATAAGTACATATCTATAGCTAATCTCATGCTTTCATTACATGAGTATTTCATATTCTTGGGTAAGTGTTAATTTAATGAAATGAGAAAGTCTTTTGCTTGCCTGATGCTCTATAATTCTTGAAATCTCTTATGAGATATGTCTGTAAAAGGTGTTTCAATACTCAAATCTTAATAACTTATTTATAGAGTTGTGTTGGATAATAATGTAGATGTATCTGAATTAGTACGAGTAGATAATTAATCTTGTATTACTTTGACACCAAATACATTGTAATTAAATCAATCTCATTAAGTAATTATTACATCAGGTCCCTCAAGACGTATTAAATAATATTTTCCAGATTACTACATCATCTTCTCCATCTTTTATAGTGAAAGTGATCTTGTATAGTATTGGAAGCAAATTGGTTGATTTTGTTTTGAAAAATGATAATAAGGTAAGATGATTAAGTGTTGTACATGCATATCATTGCACTCAAAGCTCCTGGGCCAGAGATAAGGGTTAAATGGAAAAGGGTAACATTTCCCATGTGCAAAAGCATAGTTTATCTTTCCATTGCATGGCATCTTCAAAAGCATATACCTATCGCTGTCTTGCCTAACTAATGTCTATAATCAATTGAGTACATACAACAGACCTTGGTTAAAAGCAAAATTACTGTGTCTCTTGACTTTTGCAATTTGTAATTATACATATATTTGTCTACCACAATAGCATCAACTTCAAATATGCAAAACTACAATCTGGTGACTAGGTTTTTGTGGCAGTTATTGCTGCCCTATCAATGACTTGGTATTAATTAATGTAATGCACACATATGGCATGGTTTAGCCTTAATATAATGCACACACATGAGATTTGTTTGCAAGATGGTTGAGTTATTATTACGGTGATTAAGGAGGAGTTGAAGCAAGTTGTGTACAAAAGTAACTATGCATTGAAATTGTAGTTGTCAAGGCCAATAAAGCAATGGAATCTTATGGGGAAAGTCTTTGGATTCTTTGCAGTGAGGTAAAATGAAAGAGAGATTTTATTGTCATACTGAAAATGTGGTCCACATCACCAATGCCATGCCTTCATGGCTTCATCACGTACCAGGGATTTGACAAAATGTGAATTTGTGCAAAAAGAAAAAGATGTCTCCATTGAATTTTTTAAGATGTAGAAATGATCAGAAGTAGATTTGATCTCTTAATGAAAATTTCTTTGTAACAATTTAACGAAGACACTTACTAGTTAACTAAGTGTATTATTATACACCCTATTAATAATATCTGTCACGGTTGATTTTTCTATCAATAGTTTGGTGATTCTTGAAAGATTGAGAAGCTACGAAGAGACCATACACTAGGGACCAGAACAACCATGATGTGAAGCTACTTTGACTTTTGCTCATGGATTTTATACCTGACGTGGCGATAATGTACTTATCAGTGAATAATGGAGACTCTCTCACTTACATTTTGATCATTCCACATGGGCAAATGCTGGCCGTCTGATCCACTCCATGACCCTGATCGTGATGGTGCATGTTCAAGATGTGAACTCCATCTCAAGGTAACCTTTCTCTGTCGGTAACTTGGATGATATTATGGTCATTTAGTTTTTTCTTTTATGAACTGTAGACACATTATCTTCTTCTTGGTCTTTTGCAATTATTTACATTTTTCTTGCTGCACATGAATACAGCTAAACAATTGGATTTTAATTTGGTGCACTTTGATTCAGTGTGTTTGATTGTTCATCTCAGTCTTGCACCCTTAATCCAATCCAATAGCTACAATTAATTTGTTTCCAATTAATCTAATGGTGTGACTCTCATCTAATGGTGTACAGCATGGTGAATGCATCCAAACTTGTCCCACTGCATTTATATCCTTCTTTTAGTCAAGTCATAAATAGTGATAATAATACATATTTGTTTCTTTCACATGGTTTAATAATATTTTAGTACTTTTAATGCTCATACCATCACCAAGTCCTGCTGGGTTTTTCCTTCTTTTAAAAATCATCTACAAATCAAAATCTCTTGCTTTAATCATTATTACATATCTCATTAGCTTTTATATATTTTATTTGAACATTTGGAATCATTGCTGGATTTTCTTTTTCAAAAAACAATTTAAAATTTATTTAAATTTTTATCCTTTTTCTATTTCTTTAAAGATTGTAGAATTATTTACTAAAATATGAGTATCTACCCATCATTTTCCCAAAAAATAAAGGAAAGAAATTGCATGCAAAAAAGGTCCGTAATCAAATGCTGTCCACCTAAAGAGTACAAAATTACAATGAGCCCTTCGGTACTTTAAATTCTAAACCATTACTTTACAATATTAAAATAGTACAAAATACAAGGACAAATATGTCTTATCATTTTTATACTTTACACCCTCTTATAATGTATAAAGTTTGTGATCTATAAGAACCCACATGCCATACATGTATATCATCATAAACTAATAATCAAGTTCTTGTCCATTATTCAGAATATTCGCAAATATACTTCAAATCTATAAAAGTCTACTTTTAAAAATAATTTTTATTGACAGGAAGATATAAACAAAAAATTAGATATACTTGCATTTCAAGGTTGTCATTATAATTTTTATTACAACTTGGAAATAATGTTAGTGAAATGATGTGAAGGAAATAAATTGAATTGATATCCTAAGTAGTGGTTTGTTAATATTGAATATAAAAGGGCTTTACCTTTGACGTGAGCATGTGGTGTAATATTTTTGTAGGATTGTATCAGAATTTGACCTACATGGTGTCCACACCTTACAATTTAGCTGTAGAAAAGGTTATTCAAACTGGATTGCACACCTATCTTCCAGACATCCCCAATCAAGTTTCTCCAAAGCCTCATGCTCACAACCCTACCAATTTTTTTATTCCACATCTTTCTAATACTTATTATTATTCAAATAATCAATCATTTACCCTATAAATATTATACTTTTCATCTTCATTATGTACATGCATGCATGTTGCCACTATAGACTATACATGGGCCAACTATCTTCAATACCTCACAAAAGTCTTCCCCCAAATAACCCAATCATCATTTCATGTACAAATCCTCTTAACTTTTTACCAAACTAGGTAGATCTCATGTCCTCTAATCATTTCAGGTTTGGGTAGGATTGGAAAAAAAAATATTCTTTTGCGTTTTGATTTTAACATGTTCTAAGAGTTCATATTAAAGTAAATTGATCAGCGAAAATTTCAATTTTTTCAATGACCCACTTACCGAATTGTTATTTTTTAAATAATTGTTACCCCTCAGAGATCAAATTTACAATTTCAGGCGGATGCAAATAGCAACTTTTTCTTTAAACCAGGTTATGTGCAATTTATGTTAGAGAGACTAATGCAAGTAAAGACCCTGAGTCAATTCTAGTAATTGAAATCAATTAATCAAATCCTTATATGAAATCTCCTATGTATTTGTATGTTGTTTAGCTGATAAAATAAATCTTCTCTGCAATCTATTTAAAACGTGTTTTTTTTTTCTACATTTTGAAACTGTGTTTGGAGCTATTAAGAAAAATAATTATTTGGATTGATAAGAAATCACCATCCTTCTAATATATTAAATTTATTTGGAAAATAAATAATTTTTCTCAAATTCATTATGCACATCTATTCACGATTAAAATAAGCGTATATAGTAGATTCTCGTTTTGTCTTTTTACACGAAGAATCTCGTTTCAAAATCAAAATAATTTTAAAAATGTGTGTTGTGCAGTCACTTTCACTTCATATTCAAGTAAAATAATTTACTCCAAGACATCGCATGACAGTACTGAAGTAGCTGGTGTTTGCTTGTTTTCTTGCTCTACCATCTCTGATATTTTGCACTAAAATTTGCCCAAAATCAAACTTACTCCTACTTTAAACTATTGCTCATTATCATAAAAAAAAACAGTGTGGCTATCTTTTCTGTGTGAAATATATTAGAACTCAAAATGTTAATGACATTTTGTTGAGACACAGTGCTATCTCTGCAGGTCTCATTCACACATACGGAATAATGACATTGAGTCAATGGGAATGTGACATCTATGTGATCATGAATGGACAAATATATGGCCAGTCTGGATCTGAAAGCTAAATATTTTCTTTTTAATAAGCTCCATAATTGATTTCATTGGAGATAATAATAATAATAATAATAATAATAATAATACACTGTGACGGTGAATTATAAATTATTTCACTCTTACGAATAAAACTTCTCCAACAACACGTTCCTCTTCTGTCTATGGTTGCTTTTATATGCTGCTAAATCTTTTAGTCAATCCTTGTTTAAGATTAACCACCTGTTATTACTATTTTATGTATTAAACTGCTGCACGTAATCAACATTAGTTTCAAGTGTTTTGTATGCTTATATTACCTTGTAAAGTTAATATCTATATTTGATACATTAATTAGTTTAATACCCTTTTACCAGATTGACATATAAAATAATTTTTATTACACTGACTACCTTGTTTCATATATATTTTTCCCTCTTTATTTTAAAATATACTGTACCAATATCAGTTATTGTTTTAGGTTATGTATACGTGAATGGTGATGTAATGATACTTAGGTATGTGGTACCTATCTATGTAGCTATGAATGGATCCTACTATTTTGGGATACATTGAAGCAGAAGTTAGAAACTCAACAACAACCGTTATGGAAACATGGGACAAATGGAACTCCCGTCAAAATTTACTATAATAAGAGCAAGAAATTTATAACCTATAATATCTTCACTCTCTTCCATGCCCTTTGTTTAACTCATTTGTATACTCTTCCCATCCACGTCTCTAATGATAATATTCTATCATTTCTTTTTTCAAATTCATTACCGGCAATCGCACCACCACTTCAGGAGTCTAACAGTGTGGAAAGTATTCTAAATATTTTGATAATGTATTTGATTTCCATTAATGAAAAAAATCTCGTAGCCAGCTTAAAAATTAATATTTAAAATTAATATATAAAACTCTCATTTTGATTATATAGACATGCTAAAGTTACTTGTAATATTGCACGTAACCTTTATTCATAACCAATGTTCTACGTAACTTGGGTTACGACAACCATTACTACTAATGTTTCCATTAACTCAATTAACGTCAGTATCCCCACTCTATCACTCCAAAGCTTGAGGACCCATTAAGTGTAAGAACCCACCTTTTTTGGGACCTTGCACAAGATTTAGGCTGTACAATTTTTTCAACCCAAAATTAATTACAAATTATAGCTGTTACTAAGATGATGTTTGGTTAAATTTGTGAAAGTGACTTTTGGGAAATTGTTTTTACCTTTTCATATTTATATAAGAAGATCATAAACCCATTTCATATACATTTAATTAATCAAAATAAATTTTTTAAAGTGGACACTTACAACGTATTTCTTGTAACAAGTTCTTATTAAATAGATGTCTAATTAAATCATATTTAGATATATTAATCAAGCAATGATTATAACCTATATTGTTAATATATAAAAAAAAAACTTTCGTTAAGCAAACGATAAACTGTAGTAAATATTTTGTTGTAGTGATTATGTAAATATCGGTGTTTTATTTTTTCGTAAAATGAGTTTACTGAATAAGAAATACACTACGTGGATTTCGAAAAAAAAAGGAAAATGCAATATGTTGAGTAATCATTTCAGCATTTATTTAATCCGTATTAATAATTTATGAGACAGGAAAACCGGGCAGTATCAGATGTTTTGGTCCCATATAAGATCAGAATTATTAAATAAGTTCGATAAAAAAAAAATGATCCAACACTGGAAAGGTAAAAATAGTTGCTTATTTTAAAATGTAGGTATACTTGGAAGATTTTAAATTTCCTTTTCTTGAATAAAAAATTGTGATTTAATTTTAATTTTGAGAAGAAAAGTAAAATTAGCAAATAAAGAGCAGGAGGCATGAATTTGGGTGGCATTTATATTGCAAAGTAAGAAATAAAGGGTGGAAAGTAAAAAGAAATTTGTTTTATCCGAAAAGGAACTGAGCAAGGGCATGCAACATGTGCGAGCCGTGGTGTGGTGCACACTCTAAAGTGTCTAGAGAACCCTAGATTAATTGATTAGAAAGAGAAAAAGAGGGACACTCCTTCTAAATCATTGAGGCTGCTACGGACCATGTCGTACCACACTTTTTAAGTCTTCCAATGCCAACAAATATCGCATAGTCTTTGCCAAACCATTTATTTTTCAGACTTGAGTAACATGTTTTAAGACCACAACTCACAAATTACAAACACCGACTAATTCATGTTTCACTATTTCAAAATCATTTTCTATTCCCTTCTAATTACCACGTTCCGTCCAATCCAAATCCCACTTCGATCTAATTGGTAAAGAGAATAGTAGTATGGTTTATTTATATTTAATGCCAAAAAAGGACAAATATCATTTTCATAATTTAAGGCTTTTTTCTGTTTGCTAGCGTCAATGTAGGGGAATGTAGTTTTCTACTTTAATTGATATTTTTTTATGGCATAAATTATTAGCGTTTTAGGGTGGAAGAAGGAGAAGAGGTGATGGGAATGCGCATGCATTTTAGCATGGGTGAGAAGAAATTTACCAAAGTGATTAGTTGGTGTGGAATGAGGTAAAGAAAGAATCTATATAAGGGGTGGCACTTGGTTGAGAAAGAGCATAACAAAACCCCACTTTGAAGTGAGGTTGAGAGCAAAAACAATGGGGTCTCTCATGGCCTCCGCCACACTCACTCTTGTATTGGCAATATTGTCTCTAAGCTTGCCATCTCAAATCTCGGCTAACGGCTACGTCTACTCATCTCCTCCACCACCCAAGAAGTACCCACCTGTCTCTCCTCCGTACCACTATTCTTCACCACCTCCTCCACCCAAGTATTATTATCACTCTCCTCCACCACCTTCACCTTCCCCTCCTCCTCCCAAGAAGCCATACTACTATCATTCTCCTCCTCCACCATCACCTCCTCCACCTAAACCATACTACTATCACTCACCACCACCACCATCACCTCCTCCACCTAAGCCATATTACTATCACTCACCTCCACCACCACCCAAAAAGAAGCCATACTACTATCACTCTCCACCTCCACCTTCACCTCCTCCCCCCAAGAAGCCATACTACTACCATTCTCCCCCACCACCTTCACCACCTCCACCTAAGCCATACTACTACCACTCTCCTCCACCACCTTCACCACCTCCACCTAAGCCATACTACTACCATTCTCCCCCGCCACCCTCACCTCCTCCACCCAAACCATACTACTACCATTCACCACCCCCACCACCCAAGAAGAAGCCATACTACTACCACTCTCCACCACCACCTCCTCCAAAAAAGCCATATTACTACCACTCCCCACCACCTCCTCCCAAGAAGCCCTACAAATACCCATCTCCCCCACCACCAGTGCACCCTTACCCCCACCCTCACCCTCATCCCCACCCACACCCTCACCCTCACCCTCCCTACGTTTACCACTCTCCTCCCCCACCCCCTAAGAAGCCATACAAGTACCCATCCCCACCACCACCAGTCCACCCTTACCCTCACCCCCATCCACACCCACACCCTCAACCCCATCCCCATCCACACCCTCATCTTCCCTACATTTACCACTCTCCTCCTCCACCCCCTAAGAAGCCTTACAAGTACGCATCGCCTCCACCTCCGGTCCACCCATACCCCCACCCACACCCTCTTCCCCACCCTCACCCCCACCCACTCCCCCACCCTCAGCCCCTTCCCCACCCCCACCCACACCCTCTTCCTCACCCTCATCCTCCTTACACTCCCCACCCAATCTACCACTCTCCACCACCACCACCCTACAAGAAGCCTTACAAGTATAAGTCCCCTCCTCCACCACCTCCACACTACATCTACGCATCGCCACCCCCTCCTTACCACTATTAGACAGTGGTCAACTAGCATAGTTCTTTGGTAACCTTCTACATACCTACGTACATGCTACATTATCATAATCTCTCATTAATGGTTCAACGTTTTTTTTGTACATGTCTACTTGGTCCCAAAAAATGAATAGGAACCGTCGTGATCCCTGTCAAGGTTTTAACTTGATACGGAAAATGATTTTTCTGGTTGGGTTTTACAAGGGACCACGTACCCCTCGATGACATTGACGGACACACTAATAATATGTGCATGTGTTCTGATGTTTTGTAGGATGTGAAGAATATGTGCGACAAATAAAGAAAGCGATGCAAGGAAGGGCGATGCACGAAAGAGAAAAATGGAAGCAAAGTTTCCGCGTTTTGTCTTTCATAAAAAAATGTTTAAATTGTTTTCTATGATATTTTTCTTTTCTTTATTTACGAATTTGGGTGTATTTTAACAGTTGTAAAGCACTGCGCTCTGCTGCATCATCGGTCATAATAGTACAACCTAGCATGCCGTATAGTTTTCAACCAGCTGCGTTTGTAGGGGTTGTAAAACTATTCATATATAATTAAATAAATTATATTCTCTTTTCCGCAATCTCTTGCCCGATTTAACCAAAAAATTCTTCGTGAATTTCTTTGTTCATGTTGTTTTATTTTTTGTTTTGGTGATGTTGTCTACGTCAAAGTTATGTGCACTACCGCAAGTAACTTTTCATTGAATTGTCGGGTGTGACAGGAAGAATCCCGACAGAGAAAGTCACACACTCAGACACACTCATCACCATAATATCGTTTTACGAATGTATATTCTTTTAACTCATAAAAGTGAATGTAAGAATTTATGTTGAAGTATTTTCTCAAAATTAATTTTTAAATATTATATTAGATATAATATAATATATTAATTAATTTATGTTGAGGACATTTGTTTAGCATATGTACCCAACGTTCATGACATGGGAAGCTTGAAAAAAAATGAAGGGTTTAAAATGCAAGTATGGCGTATAAAAATGTGAACTAACCATGCGGTTGTTTCCAGAACAAGTATGTTTTGATTGTTGCATACTTTGCACAGACATCTCCTTTATTACTTCTATTCAACTGCATTCAATTTTTTTTACTCAAATTTTAACAGAGTCCAACGTTTTCTATTTCTCGATAAAGTTACAATATTTATTGACTCCGTTATATCAATTTTTACATTATAATTTTTTATCAAGTTGTGGTCCTGAATACAGTCTAGCCCTGCAAATTTTGAAGTCATCAATATTTTTCTCGTAAATAACTTTATTTTGATTGTTTAATTTTAGAAAATATATTCAAATAAAAATTAATAACAAGGAGTGTATCCACCTAGTTAGCAAGAAGATAATCCAAATATTCATGCCTACTACTTATAGATATATTCATTAAAAGCATTTGTTTTGTATGCATTGTAACTTTTAGCCAATGTTAATGGGCATAAGAGAAAAATGGAAAGAAGAAAGTGCAATAAATAGCATTGATGATAAATCTGAATTAAAGAAACACTTGGAATAATTAATGAATTGTGAGTATGGGAAGTTTGTGACTTGCTCTACTCTTCCTAACACCTTTGGACAGATCTTATCACAAAACGTTACTATGAGGCCCTACCAAAACTAAGGTATCATTTTTTAGTATGCCACTTGACCCGTTTAGGTTGATGAGTTTGGGATGCTGAGACAAGTGTTTGTCATTTGTTCTTTTTTCCCTTTTATATGAATCTGATTATGAATTAACTTTCTTTTGTGACCCGCGGGGAAAGTTGATGTGACATATAGCTCAAGAATTTCCAACTGATGCATGAATGCTTCTAATTAATAATATTTGATAAAGAAAACCACGGGAGATATAGAAAAAAACATATATTGTGTTTGGATTTTTTTTATAATTTAAAGTAGGAATACTTTGACTTTAAATGGTTTTTATTTAAATTATTCTTTAAAATGTTTTATTCAGAAAATTTTAATTTATTAGATTTAACTTTTTTTCTTTTTTGGATAGAGTGTTTTTGTTTTTATTAACTATAAACGCTTATTTTAATATTACAATATATTTAATAAACTGGTAAAATAATGACTTACATTGGTAAAAAGAATAATTCTATTAATATAGATAAACAAAATTAGTTTACATAAGTTGATAAATAATTTTTCAAATATTAGTTGAGAAAGTCATCCATTAATGAAAATGAAGAAATTATGTCTCTGAGAGACAAAAACATAATTTTGGTAAATTTTGATAAAACATTAACCTTAATTGACATAAAAAGAATTACGTTAAGTCCCTCCCTTCCTAACCAAATTTAAGATAATGATATCATAAGAGATCGATTATTTCCTATTATGATTGAACGATGATATCTTGATTAAGACCGATTTAAATAAGTGATATAAAAAAATATGAATAAATAAAATTATGTGAAATATGATAAAAATTTAAGTATAAATTGAAAGTTTCATATTTAATATAAATGATAGAGTTAAATAACATATAGAAACAATTTAAGTTGATTGTGGTATTATAATTTCTCACATGATTTACTTATAATTAAGTGGAGGTTCAATTTTAACTTATATAATTAATTAAAAAAAACAACTTATCTCAACTTATTTATTATAATAAGTTGATTCACTTAAGAGGTTATTATATATTTTTTGATTCAATTCAATAAATTCAGGTCGTTACTAGTGACTTATTTATTAAGCTCAACACAGGTGAATGAAAGTATGTTGAGATAGTTAATATTTTCTATATGGTTTGTTTGTAATTCATTAAACTTAAATTTCTACTTTGTGTTTTCCTAAATAATTTCTAACAAATGTAAATAACTTTAAATTCTTAAATGAAACTTAAATATAATAAGTATTTGATTTGAAATGTAAAAGAATTGAATATTAATAAATTATATGTTAAAATTTAAAATGTTTAAAAAAAATGAGGGGTCAACCAAATACCAAGTGTTACATCTAAAAATGAGACTCCCTAGATTTTATGTTAGTCATGAACTTGTCTAAACACAGACATACTTAAGTCATTCTCTCTGCCTAATATCAAAGGTTTTTAATGCTTTTTTAGTGAATTATAATGAAATCATAACATGCGTGCTTTATGGTCACGTCCATGGAATTATTTAAGAATAAATTATCTTTCTCTTATTTATTTTTACTTAATTTTATCTCTTTCTTATTAAAAGGTTTTATATGATCTTTAATTTTAAAATCAATGGAATGTTTCTCCTTCTGTTGAATCTAGGTTCGCCGCATTTGGTTAAAAGTATGATAGTATATTTTGTAGAAATAAATTTAATGAATAAAAAAAATATAAAATGTTATATATGTATATTTTTTATTTTATTAAAATTTAATGTTTTTAAATTTTCAGTTTCTTTGGTTTTTTTTTTTTAAATTTAAACAATAATCAATATATTATCATATAATGAGATTTCATATTTTAAGAGATAACAAGTGTTAATCTTATTAAGTGTTTCATTCTCTCTTTTCTTTTCTCCATAATAATTTTGTAAATGAGAAAGGTTTTTATAATGTGTTGTAGGTGACACAAATGCATCACTCAAGCATTATAAAAACACTAAGTGGACGTTGAAGCAAAAAAAAAACATAATCAAGTATGTTATTTGAAGTCATATCACTTAAGTAATGATATAGCTCAAATGAAAAAGTCTTTCTCAGCAAAATTGAAGAAGTTTTTCTCAATTATAGGAAACAAAATTACTAAGCAAAGGGAAGTCACTCAACAATATCTATCTATTTGATAGTAATAATAGTATTGATCATCTGTATGTGATGGTGTATTAATTATATATATATATATATATATATATATATATATATATATATATATATATATATATATATATATATATATATATTATATATAAAT
>Ga0099824_1002193_pt1 | contig 28528 bp, 11 predicted proteins | sample SiratrowhiteBW_FD_76837 | JGI IMG/M metagenome (GOLD analysis project Ga0099824, IMG submission 76837) | Root nodule microbial communities of legume samples collected from California, USA - Siratro white BW | ecosystem: Host-associated > Plants > Roots > Nodule | place: USA: California... | reverse complement strand
TTTCTTTAAAAAATAAATAAAATGCGTTAATTAAAAAAAGTTGCCCCGTATTTAAAAAATTAATGAATGAAATTGCAAAAATTTTATTTTAAAAAAAAAAAAAAAAAAAAAAAATAGCGGACAGAGTATATATGAGGAATTAATGTGTTCTAGTAATGATTTAATCGAGTATTCATTTAATGAGGTCTTACTAAAAGTGAGTTTATTTCATACAATAACAGATTATTTAATAAAATAAAAATATTAAACATGAAAACTATTCCTTGATACTCTTATCATCTGTTTGTTAAAAGAGAAAAAAAAAAAGGAGATTAAAGAAAAGAAGAAAAACAGTTATTAAGTAGAAAAAAATGAGAAAGGAGATAGTTTTATATATCTAGAAATGATAACTTGATTACATCTAACAAATAATGGATTATATTGTATATTTAATATTTGAATAATGTAAAAAGAATCGTGTAATCAGTTATGGGACGTGATTTATTTATTTTAAATTTTTTAATGAAAAATTAATAAAATAAGTTTAATAACAAAAGTAAAATAATATTATAATATAAATATTTTTTTCATCTTTAAAAAAATAATATTTATTTTTATTATTCTTTTCTTTTCTTTTTCTTCTCAATTTTTTTTCTTTATATTTGTTTCCTGGATACGGTTTAGTGATTAACCATATTTGTGGGTGTGTATATAGCAAATCTATGATTTCTGATGGGTCGACAATGGACCAAGGAAAGAAGGCCCAAGTAACTAGTCTATCTATATAAGTGCTAAATAATTCATTTGCCTTTCATGGCAACTGTTTCTTGCACCCTCAATTTGAATATGCATTTTCACAATTTTTAAAATGATTTATTATATTTGGTTTTTAAATATTTTACAATATTAGATTATGATGCAATAATTAACATGAAGGTTGTTCTTCTGCTGTTATATTTTGAATTTTTACAAATATAAGACGAAGAAGAAGAGAGAAATATCAATTTAGAGTGAACTATATTTCATTGTTTCTAATATTCTTAACATAGATTACATATTTTATGTCTAACTAATTGTATTAGTAGGGAAAGTGCAATATTATTGTATCCTAAAACTTGTAGACAAAGGAAAAAAAATGGACTAGCTACCAAAATTAAAGATGAAATAAAATTAATATTTTTTAAGTATTTATCTATTATTTTATTTCATAAGCTAATTTTTAATTAAGAAAAAAATAATTTATTTTGATTTTTTTTATTTATAAGTATCTCTTGAAAAAACTATCAAAAACTTGGATCATTGCATACTATCTCCTTGTATTTTCCTTACATATAATTTCATGTAAACTCCACTGGAATGAAGTATATATTCTACATATGTATTGATAGCATTGCTAACATGAGTGTGGATTTGAAGATTTCTTTTGATACGAAAATATGAGTGCATGTATAAATAGTGATATTTTTAGAAAGATGTTATAGCAAGAATGTTTGGAAATTTTTTTCAGTTGTCTAGAAAATATAAATATATATATATATATATATATATATATATATATATATATATATTCAGGACATCTACTCATTTAAAAAAAAAAATCTAGAAATCTGTTACTTTCATGAATGTAATTTTTTCAACCGTATAATTGTTTAATTTCTTTCAAAAAAATCTCCCCAGTTTCATACATTTTTTTAATCAATTTTGAAATAATCAATTTTTTTGCTTTCTTAGAACACAAATAACAAAAGAATCTTATAAAGAAAAACTTCCATAAAAGCTTATTATACTTTAAATGGTTTCACCATGCCTCATAACTTTCAAGAATTTTTTACAGGGTTTGCTTTAACAGTTAAATTATATAAGAACTCACAAACCAACACTCACGAATTTCCCTCTTAATCGGTGATTATAGATGCTGAAAAATTATTTCTCTTATTAAGATTCAATTCTTAATTTTAGGGTTTTTATCACCATGTCACATTACTATGATCCAAGAGAGTTTCTCACAATAGAGATGCTCTTTCCTTTCTAATGGTGGCGGTCTTTCTAAAACATGTTGTATTTTCCATGCCCTTGTTCTCTTCAATTTCTCAGAAAATGGAGTTGTCAATTCAATCTCTTCTGAAAATTGCCATCAAAACGGAAAATGGTGCATGTGGGGTGGTGTTTTGGGACCTTGATATCATTTTCTGAAGTGGTCCCATTAATGTGAAATTGCAAATAATTGAATAGAAGGGTGCACTTGGCCATTTCAAAACCACAAACAAACCAAAAGAAATAACATGGCTAAGCTTGCGGTCTTATTCCATTACGCAAAATATATCAACTTGCCCAACACTTTATTCCAAGTCCTACACTTTGTGGCTCTTCATAATCTCTTCTATGTGATGAGCTTCACCACATTTTCTAATGGTGGGACACAACTTCAGAATTTTCAAACCCATTTCCATCGCGAAAAAAGTATATAACTTGCCTTCAAAGGAAGAAAATTACACTTCCATCCAAGAATATTGGAATGTGAGCATTCAAGTAATTGAAATGTGTATCACGTTAAGTTCCTTTAAACTACTACTAGTCTTATATTCTAGATAAAATATAATAACTATCGAAAAATACCAGAAAAATACTATGCAACATACTTTTTTAGTATATTATATATAAGATTAAGTTACATAAAAATTCGTGAAATTACATTTATATTTTTTGTTTTTTTGTCCCTATTATACTCTTCTCTCTTAATTGTTTTAAAAAAAAACACCACACCAACACTCTTTACACACTACACTAACTCCCTTCTTGTTCTACAAAGGATATTATTAGTGTTTAGGTAATTTTGCAAAATTTTAGGATGTTTAGTACAATGTACTCTACTGAAATTTATCAAAAATTACAAAATTTACTATTCATATTTGTTAATGAGTCTTATTTGTGATTTTATAGTTTTCAATAAGTAAAGATGAAGAATGTTAGAAATAATATATTAAAGAAAGTTTTTCTAATACTTTTTGGTGTTTATATGTTGACATTACAACTCTATATGCTACCCTTTATGGCAAAAGTGGTTCATCTCTCTTACTGTTTAGGTTAAACACACAATTTAGTTCATATACGTGATGTAAATTTTCACTTTAATTCCTATGCATTAAAACTTCTAAAATTTGTATGTATACCCGCAGATTATTGATTTGGTCTTGTCCTATGACATCATCTCTAGAAGTCCTAAGTTTATTAACTTTATGCATTACCATATCTTTTAATTTCATTCCTTTGTGGTTAAAGCATTCTTAATTTGGCTATTTTACTTTAAACATTTTTAAATCAACCCTTATAGGTACAATCCTTACATTGCTGTTAAAAAAAAGTACAATCCTTACATGTTTAGTCTTTATCATCAAATGATGTTTGAACTTTGTTTTTAACGATTCTATCAGAATCATTAAGCCCTTACATGGAGTTTCCTCCTCACCACCTTCAATAGTTTCACCCTCTTGACCCTTTACTAAGTTATTTATATATATATATAATTAGAAATCCTACAGTAAGCGGTGTATTCTCAATTTTAACATATTAAGAGTTTGCTTTCAAGTTTATTTTAACAATGTTAACTTATTATTGATTTTAATATATTAATTAACTGATAAAAAAGTAAACTTTAAAGTAACATTATTAGATAAAATACGTATAACCGGATATTTTATTATCATTTGAGAGCCTGGGAATGGTGCATTTGAGAACCTAAAATAACATTTTCAATGCATGCAAAAAAATTAAATTAATTTATCCCAGACAAGTGAAAAAAATATCACACAACATACATAAGACTAAAAATTTTCAATGGAAAAAAGCCATCATCGTCCAAAGTATTAGAAGGAAGAATACTTTGTGTGTGGTGATCAAGTTAATGGAAAAAGACGATCTTAAAAGCAACATCTAAATACATCATATTGTTAGGATAGAAATAGAGTATAAGCTTTGTGTTGTTGGCTTGTGACTGAAATTTAGGTCATAGTGATGCAATGTTGCAAAACTAATTAGTAGAAATGGTACACAATATTTAAATTCACACAATAATTAGATTTTAAAAATCTACTTAGATAGGTTGATATTTTTAGATTCGGTATGATTTCGTTAGTTTTTCCATAACCTATTTGAAATGGAAGAAGATAAACTTACGTTATTTAGGGTTGGGGAGGGGAAAAAAAAAATACTTGAAGTCCAATGGCTAGAATGAAACTTCATATAATTCATATTAAAATGATAAAAATTAATCAAAAAAACGTTTTAAGTATGCATTAAATTAAGAATAAATTTGCCATGCACAGATTAAATTAAAAATAAAATACATGTACAAAAACCAAATTAAAAATATATAAGGGAGTTAACATTTAACATCACTTAATCATGTGTTTAACTTTCTTTGTATTGTAAAAGTTGAGCCTAAATAGGACTAAGCTTTGTATAAAATGTAAAATAAAAGGGCTCCTAGTATTATTTTGCAATTAAAATTTAATTTTCCCTTCACAAAATATTTAATTAGATTAACATAAAAGTTATTGAAACAAAACTCTCTTTTATTAAAAAAAGCCAAAATTAGATGAAATAAAACTTCATCTAAGTTTTGTAAAACGATATATGAAACATATAATTTAAAAAAAAAAAAGTGAAAAAATGACATTGGCGTCACACTAGGTTGGTTAGGTTGCATTAGCATTCACATGTGAGAAGATGACAAAGAGGACTTTCCTTGCATGTTCTTGGCTTTGATCTGTTCAGTACTTAAATAAAGGCCCCCACAGTTGATTCCCTTGTCAATCAATATTGCCAATATCTCTTAGCATTGGTTTATTATCTCTTATGGCTTCTCAAACTCTTCTTCTCTTCATCCTATTTCTCTCTTTCTTATACCAAATTGCCTCCTTCCAGCCTTTGATCTTTGAAGGGTTTGATGAAAACAGTGAAATAAGCAGTGAAGGATCTTCCATCATCAAAACCAGCCGTTTACTTAGACTCACCAACAGATCAACCAATATTGTAGGCCATGCATTCTACAAAACACCCTTCCAAATGCTTAACAAAACTGACCCTCCTCTTCAACCCTACGCTTATTCCTTCAGCACCAACTTTGTTTTCTCAATTGTATCCCCCAGTTCTGGTTCTGGTGGCTTTGGCCTTGCCTTCACCATAGCACCAACAACTCAGTTTCCTAGGGCTGAGGCTGGCCATTATCTTGGTCTTTTTAACTCCACCAATGATGGGAATGACTCAAATCACATCTTTGCAATTGAGTTTGACACTGTAAATGGTTACAAAGGTGACTCAGACTCCGAAGGAAACCATGTTGGGGTCAATATAAATGGCATGGACTCCAAGATTACTGAACCAGCTGCATACATTGAAGAGGGTACTGTTAGTGTAAAGGAGGATTTTAGAATGGCCAAGGCTGATGCTGTCCAAGCTTGGATAGAGTATGATGGTGAAAAGAGAACTCTGAATGTAACAATAGCTCCTTGGGAATTATCAAGGCCAAGCACACCACTTATCAAAGATTATAACCTTGACCTTTCCAACGTTATGAAGGAAAACATGTTTGTTGGTTTCTCAGCTTCAACAGGCCAGGAAACAAGCTCTCATTATCTTCTAGGGTGGAGTTTTGCAGTGAACCGTGTTGCCCCTTCACTGAATTCTTCTAATCTTCCAAAGCCACCACCCAAGGAGGAAGATCCATCTTCCTTTCCTTGGGTCAATGTTGCAATTGGCATCTTGTCTGCTTTGACTTTAACCCTTTTGAGTCTTCTAATTATTCTGGCATGCTATAAGAGATACATGGATTTTGAGGTTCTTGAGGACTGGGAGATGGATTGTCCTCACAGGTTTAGATACAAAGATCTTCATCTTGCCACAAAAGGGTTCAAAGAGAGCCAGCTAATTGGAATTGGAGGCTTTGGTGCTGTCTACAAAGGTGTCTTACCAACTACAGGAACTGAAGTTGCTGTCAAGAGGATTGTGAGGAGCCCTTTCCATGGAATGAGGGAATTTGCAGCTGAGATTGAAAGCTTGGGAAGGTTGAGGCACAAGAATTTGGTGAACCTTCAAGGATGGTGCAAGAAAAAGAATGACCTTCTCCTAGTCTATGATTTCATTCCAAATGGAAGCCTTGATTGTGTCCTATATAACCCCAATAGCAACTTTGTTTTGACCTGGGGGCAAAGATTCAACATTCTCAAAGGCATCAGTGCTGGACTATTGTACTTGCATGAAGAGTGGGAGCAAGTGGTGATCCATAGAGACGTGAAAACTAGCAATATTTTGATAGATGCGAACTTGAGTGCACGTTTAGGTGACTTTGGACTTGCAAGGCTCTATAACCATGGTCAAGTATCACACACAACCAATGTGGTTGGCACCATTGGCTACATTGCACCAGAGTTAACTCGCACAGGAAAGGCTTCTACAAAAACTGATGTGTATGCATTTGGGGTTGTGCTCCTTGAAGTGGTCACAGGTAAGAGGCCTCTAGATTCAGATCAGTTTTTCTTGGTGGAATGGGCGATTGAGAACTACCATTTAGGTCAAATTCTTGAGGTGGTTGATCCTAAGCTGGATTCAGTTTATGATGAGGAAGAAGCTGAGTTGGTTCTCAAGTTGGGTTTACTATGCACTCAAAATAGAGCACATTATAGACCTACCATGAAACAAGTTACAAGGTATCTAAACTTTGATGACCCTCTTCCTGATATTGGTGATTGGGGAGATGGTGCTTCTGATAGCAGCAGCAGAATGAACTCAGGTTTCTTAGAAGTCACGCCATCTTTGAGAACTGTTGAAACATCAGGCTATTTGTCCTCCATTAGCATGAGTACCAAGTCCATGGATGCTGGTAGATAGCAAATAATCAAGTTGTAGCAGTGTATTTCTCCAATTATATGCATAGTTCTTGAGTAATTCTTTCATTTTTTTGTATTAATAACAAAAAAAAAAAACGTTGTTTTTGGCGATATATGTTTTGCTTTGCTTAATCCATTAACATGTTATGTTATAAGGGGAGGGAATGGATTAGGTTCAGTTTTATTTTAAGTTAAATATAACAATCTGTGCATGAACTTGTAAGTTTAACTGGATTATAACTTCGTTTTTAGTCCTTCATTTTCGTGTTTTTCCTCAATATTTTATACATTAAGTCTTTGTATTTCTTAAATATTCAAATGATTATCTGTAAAAAGAAAAGTATTCGTTTTAAGGATTAAAGTTTGGGATTTTTTACAAATATAGAAACAATCTATTAGTTTAAAAATCAGAGACAAAAACTAGGAACGAAAACTTTTCAAGAACTATAAACATTTTTATCAATTCAGAAAGGATATGAAAAATAACATACATTTTAATATAAATATAATTCGCATTGATTTTATTGGACATGAATTATATTTGATTAACAATTTTATTAAATTATTATATTTTCAATTCTAATAAGTTGGAGAAATCATTACTAAAACACACTCTGAAAATTTAAGATAACTTTATCTTGCATTTGAATAGGGAATTTGGAAGACATTCAACTGAATTGAATTTGAATTGGTATTATTTTATCTTTGAAATGTTTTATTTGGATAGGAAAATTTAAATTTAGTGAATCTTAATTTTTTTTTATAAAGTATTTCAATTACTATCAAATTAAAAAAATAATATCAAATAATTGTTAAAAATTCAAAAATATCAATATTAATAGTCTTTTTTATCACATCCAAGTCGATCGAACCCAATCGAAATTGAGTTAAGTCAGCTCAGATCCAAGTCTAGCCAAGTCCGTCTAGGTCCAAGTTGAATCGAATTGGGGTAAACCTATATTTAGTCAAGTTGGGGTGGCTTCAGGTTCATCTCAGTCGAGGTCAACCCACATTCAATTGAGTTGCACTAGACCTAGGTCCTAGTCCGATTAAGACCAAGTTAGGCCTAGCTTGATCAAGACTACGTCAAGCTAGGTTGAGCCAAGTCTCCTTTAGAGCTTAAGTTTATCCAAGTCCATCCGAGTTTGGTTGAGCTAAGTCGGCTTGAGCCTAGGTCTAGCGAAGTTGGGATAAACTCATATTTAGTCAAGTCAAGGTAGGTCTACATTCATCAAAGTTGGGCTCGGGCCCAACCCATGTTTAGCGAAGTTGGGCTAGGTCCATGATGGTCATAGCCCAATCAAAACTAGGTTGGGCCTAGCCCGATCAAGACCGGGTTGAGCCAAGTCTGTCAGGGCTCGAGTCGAGTTAAGTCAACCCGACTCTAACGAGTCAAGTCGACCTAAGTGAGCCGAGTCGACCCAGGCCAAGATCTTGCTAAGTCAGTCTGGATCCAAGTTGAGTCGAGTCAAGACAAGCCCATATTTACTCGAGTCGAAATCAAGTCGGGACAAATCTACATTCATCCGACTTATAGCCCAAGTGAGTCCTAACTATCAACCCTAGGTTAGGCCTAGCTCAATTAAGATTGGGTCAAGCCTAGTCCAAGTTAAACCGAGTTGAGGTTGAATCTCATTTAGCTGAGTTGGACTAGGTCTATGTCGACTCAAGTTCAGTCAAGTCCAGCTTGGGTTGGATCCAAGTGGAAGCGAGCCAATCAAGTTTGGCCAAGTCAAGTTAGGCTTGTATTGGGTCAAAACATGAAATCAAGCCCATGTTAAGCTAAGTTAAATTGATCCTATATTAGGTCACTGAGTATATCTAGGTCCAAATTGAGTTAAATCAACCCAGATCCCAGTCCACTCAACCTACAAAACTAAAATATGTATTTAAGAATATAAAAATTTTCAAATTCTTACTTTTTTTATAGGTAAATTTTAAAATTCTTTAATTTGAAGTAATCTAATTACTTTAATGAAATTTTAAAATTTCAATTTCATTCTAAAGTTTTTGTTCAAACACTATATTTTATCATAAAATATTTTAAATTTTCTATAAAAAATAGTATCCTGTTAAAATGCCTTACTCAAACACAAGATTAAAAGAATTCGCCTAAGTAGATGTCAGATCAACTCCTTGTTCTTAATTTTTCAAAAGATTTATTTTTTTGGTTACTGTTTATACATATTTTATTATTATACGGTTTAGTGTATAATAACAATTAAAGTGTGTTTTTTCATTGGTTTATAAGGTTCAAAATATACTGGAAAAAAGTTTTATTACTATTTTTAATTACTTTTATTCTTGTTTTGCAAAAGAAAAAAAAAAGTCTTTTTCTAAACTTTTATTGCTTAGAGACTTTTTCTTTTGTCAGTGCTTGAAGATGTGGGAAGTGATTTGATCACTTGACGATGTAGAAATTTGTACTTGATTTCTAACTTTCATGTTAAAGAAATTCAGACTTTTTTTTTTCTTCAAAGAAATTTAGTCGTTCTTGTTAGTTAATCTTGTCGGATAGTTATTACATTAGATAAAATCCAAAATTGATGTGTTTGAAAGGGTCAAAAAGATGATCTTTTAACTTATAGAATAACTATTCTAAAAATCATATTAATAATGATTTTGTATTAGAATATCAAATAACTAATACTAATATTAATATATACTGGTGGGATCAAATTAGATAAAAGAAAATTTTACGGATCTATTAATTCCATATCATAATTATTTATGTTAAATTTTATTAATATTAAATAATAATAATAATAATAATAATAATAATAGTAATAATGTGATAAAATTATTTCTATTTTAATACCTCTGGAAGTATATATTATGTTTATTGTGATTTATACAAAAAAAACATTAAATAATTGTATATTATTATAAATTTTGTGTATATGTAACTTATATTATAGAAACTTTCAATCAAACATTTAAAAAATATTACTAAAATATATTAAAGAATGTAAAATTATACATTTGCTTAATATTTAACTACTTATATAAAAATTGTGATTATTATTTTAAAATAACTTAGACTAAACACGCACTTATATTTACAAAAATCAGATGTTAGGCTTAGAAAAATTCAATGGCACGAGTTGGTCATTTTTCAATTTAGGCCACACAATTTGGCAGACCATTTTATTCATTTTAATATATTTTGGTTATGTTTTTGTAAAAGTATTTTTTTTTTTTCACAAATTTTAGGGTCATAAAATGTTTCTATTAATCGAATAATAACTCTATATATTTATATTCAATCTAATTTTATAACCAATTAAATAGCAAAACTAAAAATGAAAATTTTCAAGTTCAATTCAATTAAAATAATATATGAAAGATCTTTGATGTCTTAATTCTAAAATCCTGACAATATCGTGTAAGTATTAATATGTAATAGTAAAATATGTGTATATACTCATAAATATTTGTGAATGATTATTATTCATATATAAATTTGGAGTCGATGGATAAAGACTATTGATTCATCATGCAGGTATCAACGAGTTCAATTGCCATTATATTAAAATTGAAGAATAATTGCATATTAACATTATTCTTGTAGAAATTGATCTTATAAATATTTTTATGTAGCAAAACTTTCATGAAAATCCTCTAATAATGATATGCTACTTTTGTCATTAATGAAAAGTTTGATAAATTAATTACAAATAGTTTGACTATGTTTTCTTCCCAATTTTGATATGTTGCAAATTTTAATAGTTTGGGGTTTTCTATTAAAATTTTAAAATAAATTTCCAGTATCCAACCCAATGTATTTACTTCCTCAATAGAAATTGACTAGCGGCATGTTTGGTTTAGACCAGGGAAAGTATCGAGTGAGAAAAGATAATACAATACGAAAAACGAGATTAAAATTTACAAAAAAACGAAACAAATTTACGTCTTAAACTTTCTTCCCCCAAATGCAAAGATTTGTGAAGAAACCTTATTTTTTCAATTAAATAAAAAAGTTAATATGATTATAATTAAATAAAATATAATAAAAATATTTATTCTTTTATTTTAATATAATAAATAATTAAAAAATATATAATAATTAAATTTATAACAAAATAAAAATTTTAAAATAATTAAAAAAATAAAAATAATATTTTGTTATATGTTTTATGTTAAATAAATAAATAATATAAGAAAATTATAGAATATTAATAAAGTTAAAAATATTAATAATAAATTTATAAAATAATAACAAAAATAATATAATTATAAAAATAAAATACTAATAATATTAATTTTAAAAAATAAAAATAATAATAAAATCATAAATAATAAGTATAATAATAAAAATAATAAAATTATGAAATAATAAAAAAAATTTATAAAATACAAATAATAATATTAATAATAATAATAATTTATTTTTATTATTTTATTTTAATTCATAAATTATATCTAATTTTATTTTATTTATTAAAAAAATTATTATATCAATTATATCTATCACCCCACTCACAAACATTTTCTCTTTATTTTTCGTTATCTTTCTTTTAATTCAAACACACACTTCTCACCTCAAATCTAGTATGTTTTAGTTTCTCAAATCTATTCTTCCATCCAAACACTAGATGTGATAGAAAGAAGATGATTTAAGCATGAAATGTTTTTTTTCTTCTTAATTACACATTTTACCACTATCATCATTTTATGAATATTATTGCTCAAGTTTTTGCAATTAAGTTTTAAATCTTCGCAAATTTTGCTATTCAAATTTTTTTCCATACATATTATCATGTTGATAATAAAACGATGTTATTTTACAATAATAATAATGATAATAATAATACTAATATTATGACGTCATTTTAAGATATATGTAAAATATCAGTAAAATTTATGAAAATTTAAAAAATATCTAATGATAAAATGTGCAAGAAATAAAGTTGAATAGTAAAATTTACAACATAATAATAAACATAATAATAAGGGAATAGTAAAATGTAAAATTAAGCAAATGCTTTTAGAATCTTATGGAATTATTTTGTATTTTCTTTTTGAAGACTAAATTTAGTCAAGTGATTTATTTTTAAAATAAACTGAATGTTCATCCTAATTTTTATTTAATTATAATCACTGAATTTAAATAAGTTATTGTAATATTGCTTGTGTTTGATTTAAAATTTAAATAATATTCTAAAAGACTATTATTTTTTACTTGATTAAGATATAAGATACGGCCTTTGATCTTTAATACAAAACAAAATTTAGAAGGGATTAATTGTTCTTTTTATAAGGCATTTTACAATTAATAATTACATTTCTTTTCCTTATTTTTTTTCTTATTTGTGCTTTTTTATTAATAAATAACGAGAAGGAAACTTTGAAAGTGATTAATATTAAGGATAAATTTGGTATATTTGTAAAATTGTTTTAAAATTTAAAAAAAAATCAATTAAATTAATTATTTTTATTGATTTGTGTGATTATGTTATCAGTTTTTTGCGTTAAAAGATCTAGAAACTATATTTCGGAACCTGGTTGTGATATTTGTATATCATATGCAAACAATTGAATGAGTCTATTAGCAAAGAAAAGATAATTCCAAGTACGGGTGAGATGAACATGGGGTTTGTTTGTTTGTATCTGTATGATGTTAGAAGAAAAAATGCGTGTCAAATAAATCAAGACTTTCCAGTTTCCAGTGATATGTTATCTGTTTAAGATCATTAAAACTATGATATCAAGTTTGCACACGAACAGATTATAAGGTGAACCTCATAATGAACTCATTCTACTTGGTTTATGTGACATTCTTCCAATTGTGTTGAAGGTTCTTCAACATTATCAATTGAAGTTACGGTTAATGTTCTTCTATCAGCACGAAAATTATTTGCAGTCATGGAAGAAAAACATGACATGTTGTGTCTAATTCTACATCTTCTCCACAATTCCGAATCACTACACGAAATGAATTTAACTACCCATTACTGGTTTTCCAGAAAGGAAGCAAATGGCCCAAATGGGATCGAGTTTTGTTACACTACAATTGAATGATTAAGCAATGGCATACAACATGAGCATATTGTTTAAGCTGGTAAGTAAAAGAGAACAAAAGGATTGTGCGTAAAAGAAAAATGAACAAAAAAAATTGGTTACCAAATATTAATACAGCAGATCACTGTATTCCTCTACTATCTTCTTTCACATTTGTGCAGGGCCTGGGAATTGATAAACGATGTTTCTTATGTTTTGAACTGTGTCGATGCTTCTGCACATTTGCAGATGATGGGAGGACAGGGCTCTTTATAGCACAAAGCCTATTCTTCATAAACCAAGAGAAGATAAATTCCAGGCCACAACCTTTTGGAGAAGAAGCATATAAGTGCCTACTCGAACCTTTGAGATAACCCTCATGACTGCAAGTATCACTAACTTTGGAATCATAGGAAAGATGTGCTTCAGATGATGCAGCCAATGCATTGGCATCGGGAAGAAAACGATTGATCATAAAGGTTGGAGATTGACAACCATTAGACTCTGCAAGCTTTAATCTCAACCCATCATTGCTTTCACTGTGAGCTGTCTCTGATTGTTGCATGATGTCTAATGCCTCAGAGAGAGACAAAACATCCATTGCATCTGAGAAAGAATCATTCTTGTCATCATCTTCATTGTCCCCGTCGCAACCATCGTCTTGATCAAATGCAAGAACACCAGCATATACTTGAGCTTTGGCTGCTTCTTTTAGTGGATGCCAAAGGCAAGGAGGTGGTCTTAGCCGCGGGGTGTCTATGTCTCCATAGATGCTATCACTACCCTCCATGGTTTTTGGTTTCCCTGGGGCTTGTTCCCATGAAAATGGAACACTTGTATTTGGTACTATACTGCCAAGTGAGCTTGAGGAGCAAGATGTATCTGCAACACCTGAAAAACCAAAACGCTTTGTTGACAAAAGAGGTGCATTAAAGTTTAACTTTCCAGGTCGTTTGGAATCCATGGCTTCCAGATTTTTTTTCCTCCTTGTGTGACCGGAAAGACTATCAGAAATATCTAAATAATTGAAAAAGGTTCATTAAAAAAATCTTGATTAGAGAGAATATGGGATCCAGTTAGTTGAGTGGAATAAAAATATCAGTTGAAAGTATAGATATCTCGTGAAAATCATTAAACGAAGTCCTGCTTTAAAATGGTCACGGGTGAGTTGATAACCCCCTTCCATGTGTGAAAGAAACAGGAAGCCAGATATTTAAAGTTAAATAATGTGAAAAGGAGGGGTGCTATATATGCAGCGCTAAAGGATGAAGGAGAAGATACTGCTGAACTGACATGCCTATATTTAAACTTTTAAATAAACACATCACAAAGTAGATATATGTTTGAGTCAATTGAAATAATCAACAGAAAAGTCATTTAGAGTGTGTAGGGGTGGGGGTAAAAAGCAAAATATAGACGAATTGAATAGATGAAAACTTTCATAGCTGGTATGGATATGGTTCTCCAGAGAGAACTCTCTGTCACAGTACACAGTTAAAAGGAGTAGCAAGACAATTGCGTTTATACAACAGAAAGGACTGAAAAAACAACACAATGTGAATTGGCGATTGCTCAGCCAAAAAAATTGTGGTAAATATCTAAGCCTTCGATTGGAATACCGTTCAGAAATTTTGCAAAAGAATAACGTGTATCTCCTGCTTCAAAGATAATTTTGGAAGCTTTCACGCCGGTAATCCAAACATGTTGACATCTGTTGCATAACAATCCGACTCTCATGTACAAGTTTGTCTAAAACTGTGGTAACTTATAACCATCCCTGCCTGTGTTGTATACTGGATGGAGACAGCAGTGGCATCTGCACCCATAAGCTGGCAAAACCATAATTCATTACATATATTTACAAACTATCGTCCTTACTTCACGTTCAGTTGCAATCCAAAATGATCTTTCTAACTTACCCTTTCACTTCTGTAGTTCAGCATCCAGAAGGTTAGCCTAAAAGATATGTAGACCAGACTATCTCAGGAGACAAAATCCAATAGATAAATAGCACTGATGATAACTGGGTCGTGAGGTGTAAAAAAGTATAGGTTGGCAAGAATAGGTTTGTCACCATAAGGAACACTTCGAGAACACCTGATCATTGGTTTTTGACTCTCACTTTTGTTCATTAATTCGCTCCCGTGCTTTATTACAAAGCTCTAACGTCTCAGCATGACTAGGATCAAGACAAAGGGCCGCTTCACAATCTCGGACGGTAGAAATATAATCACCCATTGAATCATGAAATGCTGCTCGGAGATGTAACAGTTGCAAATCTGGCTTAAAACCAATGGCCCTTGAAAGCTCTGCTATTGCTTCATCTTCCCTATGATCATCCATTAAAACTAAGAGAAAGAGACCCCATGTCAGAACTTGACAAGTTATGTGCATACGGAGGAGTCTAACACAACTCATAAACAGCTTAAACAAAACACATATACATGAATTAAGGCCAAAATCAAAACAACAAAAAAAAAAAAGAACATACAAAAATGGAGCATCTAATGATTTAGGTTATCAGACAAGAATAGGCTCAATTTCAATGGTTTCGGGTGTCAAGATAAAATAGATAAAAATGAGCAAGGCACCTTCCAGAAATGTGAAATTTGATAGGCATGTTGTCAACACAAAGTCACAAAATATGTAAACTACTATTCCTCCAAGACTTAAGGAAATGCCTAAACTCAATTTATACTCAATTAGAGTGCAAGATACATGTGTTATTTCCCATAATCCTTCACCGTTATGATGTTACGAGGGGTTTTAATGAACTACTATTAATGCAAGTTTATGTTTAGATAAGGAGCATGGATGGAGGATAGTATGGATGCAGTATTTTAATTTAGATTAGAGGAAAATTAATCACAAATGCTATTACCTTAAAAAGGTGAAGTTAGGGTACATAAACAAATAAATGAAGACAGCTGAAGGATAGAAAATCATTTTGTTCAAGTAGTTATTGCTTGAATTTGGATGTAATGAAAAATCAGCGAGGTACTTACTCAGTATTTATGGAGGAGGGAAGAGTACGTTACATACTTATATCCTATAACACTCAAACCCTTACACTAGGTACATACACTCGAAAGGTAGCTTCATGGAAGCTGTACAATACAATAGTAATTATAGTTTTAAATATAAATTGTATGCACCAAGCTTGGAATATATAAACTGAATTTTAAGCCCTCTCGAGGACATAATGGAAAATGTCAGCAAGCTGGTCATTAGAGCTAATAAATCCAGTAAAGAGTTCATTGGATAGCAGTTTCTCCCTTATAAAATAACAATTGATCTCTATGTACTTGGTCTTTTCATGAAACACAGGATTGGAAGTAATATGAAGGGTTATTTGATTATCACAATACAACATTTGTTCAACTTCACAAAATTTTACTCTTGAAGGAGTTGTTTAATCCACACAAATTCACAAGTGGCCGAAGTCATGGATCTATATTCAGCTTTTGCACTGGATTGGTCAACAACATTTTATTTTTATTTCTTACTCTTCTAAGAGACAATATTTCCTTCATTAAATACACAATATCTTGTGATCCATCTTCTGTCAATGGGATAGTCAGCCCAATTTGCATCATAATACCCGACAATTTGAGTATTTACTTTGTCTACATACAACAATCCTTATGCAAGAGCATTTTTTATATACCTAAGAATGCAAATTGCAGCATTCTGGTTATTAATGTGAGGACTCAACATGAATTGACTAAAAATTTCGACTATATAAGAAATATCAGATCTTGTAATATTGAGATAAATGAGTTTTCCCATCAGCCTCCTATATCTTTCTGGATTTGAAAAAGTTTCACCTTCGTTCAGCATAAACTTTTGACTTGGATCTATAGGACTATCAATAGGCTTGCAATTTATCAACCCTGTCTCCTATAGAATTTTAAGGAGCCACTTCAATACCCACTAAGTATTTCAGATAACCAAGATCTTTAGTCTGAAAATGGCTCAATAAGTGCCCTTTAGTTGAGTGATCCTAGTAGTATCAATCTTTGTAATAACTATATCATCAACATAGACCATTAGATAACACACTTCCCAAGAGAAATATGAGAATAGAAAACTGATTGATCTGCCTCACTTTGTTTCAGTCCGAAAACCTACACATTATGATTGAATTTACCAAACCAAGCTCGAGGTGAGTGTTTAGACCATAGAGAGAGCGACGTAATTAACACACTAGACCAAACTCCCCCTCAACAACAAATCTAAGAAGTTGCTCCATGTAAATTTCCTCCTCAATATCTCCATGAAGGAAACCACTTTTAGTGTCAGGCTGGTGAGGTGGTCAGTGGCGAATAGTAGCCAATGCAAGAAAAAGCATAATTGTGCTGATCTTGCCCACGGATAAAAGGTATCACAGTACTCTCAAGTCCTCAAGTCCATAAGTTTATGTGTATTCTTTGGCCACTAATCGAGCTTTAAGGCAATCAATTTCCCCTCTAGGCCCAACTTTAACAACATAGACTCATCCACAATCAAACTCATCCACAATCAAACGTCTTCTTTTCGGAGGGAAGAGGAATAAGTGGGTTGATGTAAAATACCCTATGAGGATAAAGATGAAAAACTCAACAATTAGCATTGTCACTTCAGTAGACTTTAATTATTTTTCCAAATTGATTCTTAATCCCATTAAAGGACAAAAATATGGACAAGAGTTCAGATTTGTCTTTATTATACAAACCCAAGTACAACAAGAGAATCCAGAAAGGTTACAAACCAAAAGATGCGATACTACTAGGTCTCCAAATATCTGAGTGAATGGTATAGAAATGAAACTACATCTTTTTTCAGTTGTTTTGGAAATGACGATTCTAGTTGACATGATTCACATTTTGACACTTAAAGTTGCTTAAAACTAGGAGCTATTATCTTCAACTTGGCTAGACTTGGGTGACCCACACAATCATGCAAAAGCTTCGGAGTTGAGGTAGCAACACAAGTGGGCTTGTTTTCAAATAATAAAGTCTCCTAATTCATGTCCTTCTCTAATTAGACGAACTATACTATGTTCCTATATGACAAACCAAATTATAATGACAGTGCGGAATTTACAAGACAGAATTAAGATTTAAAGGAGATAAAGGAACTTGAACAATTCCTTGACATGCAACTTTGGATCCATTGGCTACACTAACAAGGTGGAGAATTTTTAAGAGATAAATAAGAATGAAGAAATATTACCAGAAATATGATCAAAGACACCTATTTCCTTCGGATTTCAGTTAGAAAAGCTTAAGAAAACAGCTTATGATATGTCCATAAGCTGTTTTCAGCTTACTTCAAAAAGCTCCCCAGAATGAGTTAAACAACTTAGAGTCCTATTTCCTTTATGCAAATAACCTATACACAAGTGCTTACAGTGCTTATATGATAAGCACTTGGGTAATATTTGCATAAGTTTCGATATAAGCATTTATAGGAGAACAAAATAAGAAAGTAAAATAAATTGAACTTCTTCCATAAGTTAAAATAAACTTATATTTGGATGAACTTCTCCATAAGGACTTTTAAAAGAGAAAAATAAGAATGAATGAAATAAGTTTCTCCTAAAGTTGAAATAGCTTATGTATAAGCCCATTTGTAGAAGTTTTCTCATGGTTTTCTAAATTTTTATCTTTTCACTTGTGCATGAGCTAATTTAAAGTTATGGAGAAACTTTTTTTATTTTTATTTTTCTTTCCTATAAGGGTTTGTGAAGAAGTTTATCCAAAAATGTCCATACTTAATATTGATAGACTTCTCTCACCTAACTTCTCTAAAAGCTTAGATGGCATAGCCACAGGAGGGTCAAAGTTTGTGTTGAAAGTTCCAAGCATATTATTTCTTCAAAACTAGATCTCCCAAAGTCCAAAGCATATTATTTCTTCAATTGATCATGAGGTACTAAAACTCGGCATAAAAGGAAAAGTGCAGGTTAAAACACACAATGAAAGATTACAGCATCTCTAACATCCACTCAATGCCAAAACCATTATAGCTATAACAGGCAAGGATCCAAATCAACCAAAACAAATGTTTGATATACAAATATGACTAACAATCACTAAAAAAGCCCCTTCTATAGTCCTATCTCACTACACACCTACAAAAGAAACAAAGACAAGAATAGAGAAAAATATAATTAGTTGTGTGAAGATTACCTGCTGCCCTATATCTGTAAGGATAAGTCCTTAGGGGATCCAACTGTGTTGCCAAACTAAGATCACTCTTTGCCATGTCACGATCACAATATTCTGAACGTTTCTCATACGCAGATGCATTATTCCTGGCCTTTGCTATCAGTTTTGTCATCTCATCATATGCAGCTTTGTGCTGTTCTTTAAGATTATATACACGTGCCAACCCTTGATGTGCTCGAGTATGCTTGATGTTAAGTGCATGCTTGTAGCAGTCAGCAGCAAGGTCCAACTTGCCACAATCTACATATACACTTCCTAAATTATTCAGCGCCTACAATGTACAAGAATGACTTTATTAAATTCATTGCTTCAGCACTGAAATCAAGTTAACATGTTTAATCTGAAAATAGGTATAAAACTCACTTGTCCTTTACGAAGACCATCCGAGGGACATCTAAGAGCTTCCTCCAAGAGACTGATCACATACTTCGAAGACTCTGAATCAAGACTTGAGTCAGCTAAGGCATAAGCTTTGAGAAAGAAAGCTTCAAATGACCTTTGAATTGAAATGGACTCCTCAGCTTTTGCCAATGCTTCTTCACGATAACCAGTGTCGTACAATATCCATCCTTCATAGACAAGCCTTTCATGTGCTGAACATGAATGATTTCTGGCTAGACGCAAACTACGCATGGCTGCCTTCTGAGAATTTAACCTGCAAAATTAAGAACCATCAATGCCTACAATGAACCGTGTAATGCTGAGGTAGTAAAAATAATAGAGGACTGAAACACTATTCAAATAACCTACGTGATTTACAAGAAAAAATTAGGAATAGTTTAATGCATAGCATGCCTTATTTGCTGTTAGATACTGAAAAGTAAAAATCTAGTGAAAAAATATACACTTAAATCATCTAACCAGCCTTGAAAAAGAGATAAAGAGATATCAGCTTCCATCTATGTTACGGGTAGAAAGTGCAGTAGGATACAATAACACAACAAAAAGAGCATTACCTGTATCAAAACCTACAACCGTTTAAACAAGGCAAGGAAACATCTCAATTTTGAGATTCAGCCCTGTACATAACTTCCAATAGTAAATTATTATATGACCTTCTATTACCCATCAATTCTGTAATTTCTGCATATACTGCATTGTTCACGGTATGGATTAAAGGTTCAGAAAGACAGTTTCTGAGTATGAGGGACGTTGAATTATTTCAAGAAGGCCTTGCTATTGATTTTAAATCTTTTAACTACGGAAAGATATCTGGCTTGGGAAAATTAAGATGCCACAACCTAGTATGAAGAAAACGGAATAGGAAATACCCTGACATTTTAAGTGCTCTTGGATTGAGAATTCCTCCCTGCTAACCTCTCACTTTGCATAAACAGAACAAATAAATAAAATTGGTTTCATTTTTCCTACTTTATGCATAAAAAAATCTTCATTCTTAATGCTCATATGACCTATAAAGAATCTAGAGCACGGGACCCAACTCAACCCACACAAAAAGGATAGTATCTATTGGAGATCACATACCGACTAAAGATATGACCAAATTATAATATATAAGTAGATGCAAACCTAACCTTATAAGTCGGATTTACAAGATTGAGATACACTTAAATTCCACTTTCTATCCTAATAAAGTTTGTTGAGTTTATGGTGTCACTAGCTATTGGGTTCCCTCCTAATCCTACACTCGAGATGTCCAATTTGTAATGTGAGGGAACGTATAGAAAATCTCACATCAAATAAATATGACTAAATTAATATATATATATATATATATATATATATATATATATGTGGTTCAAATCTTATCTTTCAGACCGGTTTCGTAAAGTTTAGTTAGGTTTAAATTCCAGTGTCTTAAGAGCATCAACCGGATCATTCAAACTACTAAAAGCTTTCTACAGTACCTGGTTACTTTTCCTGGTTACTTTTCTAGTTTGGTGGATGAACAATGACGATGCTATAGTTTCCTCTAATTTAAATATTTTACAAGGTCACAAGTCATCATAACAAACTAATCTATTTAGCAGCAAATAGAGCCACAAATTCCGTGCAGAAATATGTTCATCATTTAATTCAGTTTAAACTCAAAAAGAATTACAGAGGAAGATATAGCTATATTTAGACATGAATCACCCTCGCTAATAAAGGAGAGAACTACAAAACAACCAACAGAAAATGATTCCATTTAGTGAGAATTTTTTTAGAAAACTTACAAGGTTAGAAACATTATACTTGAACTGATGTAAGGCTTATTCTTACCTTAATAGAAGGAGTGATTGCCGGAAGCGTAAGATACTTTTCCCAGGGTCATTTTCCAACATTTTGTGTACAACAGCCAAAGAACCAATATCATCGACAGATGACCATCTGTCATACAATTGCATCCAGCAATCAGCCTGGCTCCACTGCTGAGCAACAGGGCGGAGAAGTTCTACCAAGTGACCACCGTGCATACTCCCATAGAACACCATATAATTTGGATCCAGCGTCAAAATTGCCCTGACATCTCTAAGGGCTCCTTCATAATCCTTCATAGCAATCAACAACCAAGCTCTCAACTCAAGGCAGTCCGGAGAAACCTTGAAACCAATTATTTTATCAATTTCAGAAATGGCAGCTCCAATCTTATTCTCCTCCAGCAGAGAAACAGCCTTGTATTTGTATGGAAAAGAAAGAGTCGGATCCAATTCAGTTGCAGAGTGCAAGTCCACCATTTTCTCCTTCCCAGTGCAATACAACGACCTCTCCTGGTACATCCAACCAACTGGTTTGTAATTTTCTACAAGGGAGTTTATCATCTTATATGCGGAAGACATGTGACCAAGCTTATACTTGGCCCTTGCAACACCCACAACAGAATAAATATGCCCTGCCTCAACAGCAGCCTCGAACCGAAGTTGTGCATCTTTGTATTCCTTTCTCTCAAACATAACAACTCCCAATTGGTGATAAGCAAGTTGCTTCTGCCAACCCTCCACCGCACACTCTCCCAGTCTTTCCAAGAGCATCACTGTCATGTCAGACCTCATTTCTTCCTCCATCGCAACCTGACTCAAAAAATAATACAGCACAAACGACACGTGCCCCACAGGGGCCAATCTATCCCTACCCTCAGGACTACAAAACAGCCTCATAACACTCCATCGCTGCAGCGAACCAGGAAGCTCCCTTAGAAACACCTGCAAGCAAGCCGCCACAAGCAGGTATGCACTCTCCTCCAGTCCATACTCAATCAGCAACACCGCATCATCCATGTGCAAAACCAGAGAAGCCAAATGCGTGTCACAAGCATGCTTCATCTCCTCACAACAAAACTTGTTCGCAAAAGAAAGCATCTCAAGAATAACATTAGCAGGGAACTGACTCAGCCTCTTGGTTCTACTAAAAACCTCAACAGCCATCATCGCCTCAACAGAAACACAATTCATAGAGAAATTTATCTTCTCCCTCCTACACTCAAGAAATCCACCACACAACATTGTCTCAAACGGCCTTGAAAGTGCAGCCATAGAGTACCTCCTACAACTAATTTCCCTATCACCAATGCAGAAAAACACATCATCATCATCTTCAGCATCACGATCACCACTACCATCAACATATTCACTCGAAGTGGAGCATTCTCGTTCGCATTCCTGATCACGAACTACACTATCACTAACTACCTCTCTACGAAAACACGTACAACGATCAAACACCGATTCATGATCATACCCGGGGACCAAACTAGCCTTCGGACATTCAAGGTTTCTTCCACAGCAATCCATCGAATTCGATCCAACAAGCTCATCCTCTCTCCGCTCATACCTCAGCCACGACGCCAGCACAACCTTCGCGTGCACCTCCGCCGCGTGCCTCCGAGCCTCGCGGAGCCCCCGCCTGAACAGCTTCGGATCCGGCAGGCCACGCAACACCGCGCATTGCTCCAAATACACCTCGGATTTCTCGAGCGCCGCGCAACTCTCAGCCCTTCGATGCACGCTCGCGAGGGTTTCCACAAAGTCCAGGGGCTTCAAGGAAGGCTCAATCGAAGGTTCGAGAAGCTCGGAAGCGGGAAGCCCGCACGGGAGTAGAGTCTCCGAAACGGTGTCGTGTCTGGTAGCTGCAGTCGAAACCGGTTTGGTTCGACCGATCGGGGCTTTAGAATGGTCGAGCGAAGTGTGTAGTAGTTTATCAGCTGCAGTGACGGAGCTCCGATCGGCGGCGGCGGCGGAGGGTTTGAGCGCGTGGACCTGCGTGCCCTTACAAGCGTCCATGATTTTCATGCTACGAATGGAGTTGAAGATGTTGTGCTGCATCTTCCGTTTTTCAACGGTGGAGCTTTCGGAGCCGAGAACAATTGAAGCTGTCAAGAGAACAAAATCGGGTTCGAGAATATTTATTTATTTAAATTTTAAATAGAAATAAAAATAATAAATGGAGGTTCTCTCTATTTTTTTTGGTTTTTTGGGCACAGAGATTCCAGGGTTTGTTTCTGTGTCTTTTTATTTTTTTCCCTCATTTTTTTTTTTTTGTTAGAAAATGAAAGGTGGTAAGGGTGGTGGTGGTGGGTAACACAGGGCGTTGATGCTGACGTGGAGGTGGCCGTTGAAACGGCCACTACCGTTCTCTGCTTTGTGCCAATCTCGTGTTCTTCTCCGAATGGGAAATTCTCCCACTTTTTCTGAGAATATAACTGATAAGGATCACGTTGGATGTGATTGTAATGTAATGTAATACTTTTCTTACATGCCTCTTAAAAAGTAAAGTTGGTTTTGAAAACCAGTAATCGCGTTAGTACCCTGCAGGTACTTGTTTGCACTAACAGTTTGGTTAGAAAATATGAGTAACAATAAAAATAAATAGTATTTTAGCTTTTTTATTCTGAAATGTTGTTTTATTTTTAATATTGCACTTAACCGATTTCTAGTTTTAAATAATCAAATTCATTTTATGTTTTAGTTATATTTTAAGATAGTTGAGGTTATGTTAACATATTATTTATAGAAATTAAGTGAGTGTATATTAGTAAATTTCATAGATTTAGTTGGAACTAAAGGTTATAATAACTGAATATATCTAAATGTATAAATCATAGTTTACATTTACGATGAATAATTTAAGTATGACTTAAATTTAGTTTTTAATTATGGATAATTTTTTTAAATTATTAAAAGTTGCTTTAGAAAAAAAAAGATATATATATATATATATATATATATATATATATATATATAAAATGATATGTTGAAAGGAATATAAAAAATTACAAATACAGATAAAAAAGAGAATAATTTGAATGAAGTATTATATATATATAAGGAAATAATCATCATCTTACTAAATTTTTAAGGGATTTTATAAATATAAATTTTAAAGGTAAATATATTTTTAGTTGTTATTAGATTGTTAAGATTGAGAATTTGTTTTACATGTGAAAGTTTTGTTTTATTTGGTAAGTTTGAATTTGATGCTTGAGTTTAGTTATGTGTATATGTTTATAATGTAAATATAGTGTTGCGAGATGAATTGTATAAATAAAATATATAAGATTTTTGTACAATTTATACAAGTAAAAAAATATTAGACGATGAAAAAATAATAGAGATTTTTATTACTTGGTTTATAGTAAAAATTTATTAAAAACTAAATGAGTATATAATAAACTTTCTATCATCTATAAATAATGAATAATCAATTAAGTGGTCTGAAGTTAAGGAATAACTAAAAGACTATGTATATTTTTTTTATAGGATAAATGTTAATCTCCAATGTCCAAACTTAATATATTCTTTCAAAAATTATCTATTGTTAAGTAATTAATTGATATTTTTATGTTTTTAATAGACAATAATATATTTGATTATTATTGTAAAATAAGTTACATAAATTTTATTACTATTATTTTACCTTATTTGTTTATGTTTATTTTGTAACTATAATAATTGTGTCTTAACATGTGCATCACGTCACAAAATCTAAACAATCTAAAACTAATAGTAATGACATTTCGTTATTTTGTGTTTGGAAATATTTAAACTTCATTTATTTTCAAATATATATATATATATATATATATATATATATATATATATGAATGTGTTAATGTTTATTTTTTACTTAAGAAGAAATGATGATGTGATTGTTACATATTTTTTCTAAACTCAAATATAAAAAAGTAACTAATTTAAATTAAGAAAGTCAATTACATTATTTAATTTTAATTAAAAATCTTAAAATATTTTTCGTTAAATTTTGATAGCATAAATAAATCATTGAGAATTGAACTGTATAAAATGGAAAAGTGTTTGAGATAATCATTAAATGTGATAGTATAATTTACAATTTTTAGGCCATGAAGAAAATGAAGTGTTCACTAAATGTGTATTTGTGTTGTGTGTCCTTTTCCCGTACCATCTTCTTTGGAATAGTAAACTAAAGAAATAAAAGTTTGGTATCTCGTCCGCTTCGTGCTGTCTGTTGTTTGTGTGGACAAATAATTCTTAGGAGGGACCAAATAAAATGGACCTTCAATAAATTGTTTGCTATGCATCTCCTCCACGTGTTACACTATATTCTAATAATTATATATGAATGAAGATTTAAATAAAATTATATAAAAAAAGTAATTTTTCTTTTTATGTTTGTGATGAATAAGTTACTTTCAAAACCTATTTTTAAATAATGTAATACTTTGTAAGATGTGAATTTTTAGATATATAAGTTTTAATGAATAAAAAATTATTTTTTTTATAAATAAATTATGATATTTTTTTATTTTATAAGAATTCCATCTCTTAAATAAATTATTTTTTTACATTCTTTCTAAAGATTCCAGCAGTTAGATTTTTATGACAATTAATATCTATGGATAAATTTTCATTTTTTTATAATTGATTTAATTTTTTTCTTTTATATGGGATTGAGAATCTAAAATTAATGTTGGTTTTATCAAAGAGAAAATGTTGATTGTCCAAATGATAGTTGAATTTCTATTTATATATCAAGGAATAATTGAATTCTAGAGTTGTTTTGCAAGTAGATATGTTATATCCATATAACGAAAGCTAATTAAGTACATATTTATGTTTGTATTGAATCATATAGGTAAATGTATTGTTGTTAAAGTAATATATGGCTGTTATTTTGGAATTCAGAAGAAATTGTGTTATTAATATTGAATTTAGGAAGGAATTATAATGGTTGTGGTAATGGGTGTTATATATAATTAAAAAAATGTATAAATTCAATACTAAGTCATGTAAAATCATTTGAGGGAAGAATTTTTTTATTTTATTATGGAAGCCGAATTATTCAAACTGGAAGATCTCACTCAAGTAATGTAAATCTAATGGAATTATAACAAATTGGCAAGATGCAAAAACTTGTATAATATGCTTATTGACATACATGATATGTGCATATTTATATGATATTAGTGTGATTGTGTATGTTGATATCTAGTGTGTTACTGTAATATTTTTATAAGTATGTGGTGAGAAATACCTGAAATTATATTGTGTAGTATTAAGTATGAAATTGGAAAAGAAGATATTCTAAATTATATAAAGACATCAAGTAGTGACAAATAGAAGAAAATTTATACATTAAGATCTTATAAGTAACCATCCTAAAGTAGAATTTTAATGTGTTAGGTTGTTAGCTTCCAGTGAGACTTAATTAATATAATTATTCCGAAAAGTGTCTACTTACTTTGAACCATTAAGATATATTTAAGAATTTATATAACTATGAATAGGAGTGATTATTTTATGTGTACTATGTAAATTATTATAATTACATGAGAACAAAATAGTATTATAGATATAAAAAGAATTAACTATTTCTAATATTATTGTATATTTATTTATATTCTTTTGAGAAACCTTGTATATATATTATGTTTGTATACATGTAATGGTAGATAAATGTATTTTATATATATATATATATATATATATTATGGTATGTTTTTAGATCTTACATAATTTATTTTATATTTATTAAGAGTTTTTTTCTGAAATATTCTTAAGGAAGAAAAAGGCAGTTTTCATACATTTATATATAACTTAAAAAATTAGATAGAGAAATCCATTTTACTTTTCTTTTAAAAGTTCTTATATAAAATTTGTTCAAACATTTTCTAATTTTTTATGAAATTAATTTAATCTTAAATTTAAATTATAAAACAATAATAACCGTTGCTAACTTATCAAATCATCAATTATGTAGTCAAATTTTCACTAGTATGAATTTAATCATATAAACTTTTATATTCAACATAAGTTTTCTCTTAATAAAACATATGTTAAGATCTTAACATGAATTCATTTTTATAAACTTTATATTTGAAATGTGTTTTTGTGAGTATTAGATATACATGTTAAGCATTTCACATGTATAGTGATATAATTAAATGAAAACTCTTACAATGTTTTTTCTTAAACTAACTCTCTCCCTGCTACTTTTTGGAGAAGAGAAAACAAAATAGATGATAGTGTTGGGTTTGGCATGAGTAAGTACATGTGATTAAAGTATATAGCAAATTATTTGGGTGATCTATTAATGAGAGTGACCATTTTGTTTTTTTGTCTTCTTAACCTTTCCTTTCCAACATCAATTAATAATATTACCTACTCATCCATAATAAATATAACATATTTAAATGAATTAATGATACATCTTTATTCAATACTTTAATTTTTATCACATGAGAAGATCAGGAGAATAAAGTACTATTTATTCAATACTTTAATCTTTCACCAATAGTTTCATCCATAATGATAGTCTAAGTCTCGTACACTAATAAAAAAAATCATAAATAATATTTTTTAGAACTAATTTGATAACTAAAACTTTTAATGTATTAATCAGAGTTTTTTTTATATAAATAATTGTTATTGCTACTATATCTGTTTTATCTTTTCTCTCCTAACACTATTGTGTCACATGTGTTATTTTACAACACAAATATGTCATATTATTAACATGCAAAAAAAGTCTAAATCCATCACAATTTTATATATAAATAAAAAAAAACATGTCTCTTAATTAAAAAAAATTAATTCCAAAAAAAATATCTCTAAAAATAATTAAATTTAATCAAAACACTCTAATAATAAAAATAACTAATATAACTATTATGAATGATAAGGTTTGTAATCTTTAATAATTCTTTTTAAAATCATACTTAAAATAATTTATATTCATTGACTGTTAAATTTTGTATACTAATAAAACAATTATTGAACTCATGTGTTGAGAAAAATTGATAAAAAAAATTGTAAAAGAAATATTAAAGTCATATTTTTTATCACAAAATAATTTTTAAGTTATTAAAAACTAGTTTTGACTTACTATTGAACTATTTTTTGTTTATGATATTAAAATTTGTTATTTTATTATATAAGTGTTTATATATATATATATATATATATATATATATATATATATATATATATATATATATATATATATACTTATTTAAAACATTTTTACCTCTCTATATAT
>Ga0099824_1002189_pt1 | contig 28533 bp, 11 predicted proteins | sample SiratrowhiteBW_FD_76837 | JGI IMG/M metagenome (GOLD analysis project Ga0099824, IMG submission 76837) | Root nodule microbial communities of legume samples collected from California, USA - Siratro white BW | ecosystem: Host-associated > Plants > Roots > Nodule | place: USA: California... | reverse complement strand
CTAGAAGAGTAGCTCTGATTTCTGCTTTTGACTTTCCTTTTAGTTTTAGCTTTTCTTTCGCGGGCTGAGCCAACTTTTTTGGAGTAGGTGGAGGTGCGATTGATCGGTTTTTCCAATTCCGGATATATATATATATATATAACTGTAACTCATTCACATTGTCCATCTAAATCACCCAACTATAACAATGCACCCATTAATGATTACGTTAAAATTTGGATAATAAATAACCAAATGGAAAAATCATAAAGATAAATTACTAACGGGCCAATGCAGAAGCAAAGGCACCACGAAAAGGATGGTGTGTAACGAGTTGTGAAGGGAACTAAAAGAACCTTGAATGGATCACAAAATGTGTTACAAAAAATCACAAATAAAATAATAATAATAATAATAATAATAATAATAATAATAATAATAATAATAATAATAATAAAGATGCAGGATGACACAAATGAAAAAAAAAAATAATGAAGAAAAGAAAGACAATGGAAACAACGCACTTGAGCATAAAGTGCAAAGGATGAGAGGAAAAAGTTAGAGGTAAGTTTAACTGAACATACAACCTTAGTTTCTTGATAAAGATACAGAAACTCCAAAATAATTGTTAAAATTTTTTTTGTTCTATTTCTTTGCTTTGTTCTTTTTTTTTAATTTATTTTTGTTTTGTTTTCTCATTTTTATCTTGTGTATAAGTCTAGTATCTCCTTTTGGAGTGTAATACAGAAAAACAAATAATTTTCCTAGTCTTTTTTTGTCTATGCATTTGTTTGCTTTTCTATTTTTCTTATTTGCACATGGTCCTTTTACTATGAATGTTAAAAATCCTGTCTTATAGTAACAAAGCTAAGATGATATCTCTTAAGAATCTTAGAATTGCAAATAGAAGCCTCATCTTAAATTAGGAAGATCTCATAATTACAAATTTTTTTAACAAATTGAGAGTCATATGGGATGACCTTGAGAATTTAAGGCCTGAATCCTACCTACACTTGTGCCACAAAATGCACTTGTGATGTGATTTCTTTAATTGTGGAAAGAAAATGCAAAAATCATGTTATACAAGTCTATAAGGATTAAATGATTGATACCATAATGTTATATGTTCTTTTAATAGATCTATTTCACCTAACACTAAATTTTCTCTTATGGAGCTCAACAGGAACAAATAGTTGGAAATAATTTCATTAATACTAAAAATAAACAAAGAGAGTATTGTTAATGAAACTACTAATACTAAGCCACAAGATGAATCTCTCAATATAAACTAGTATTCCCTTCGATGATCCATCAAAACAAGAATCCTCTTACTTATTTGCAAGATTATCAAGTATCTCTTGCATTCTCCATACTTATCACAAAGATCAAGTATCCAATTGAATATTTTATATATCTTGACTTTCTACCTCCTTTCAGCATGTAATTATATCTATAGATGTGGACAAAGAACTAACAACTCATGAAAGTACTTCTTTACATGATATTTGGACAAAGGTAATGAATGAAGAAATCACAGCTTTTGCATAGAACAACACTTGGACCATTACCTCTTTGCCTGCAAATAAAACTGACATTAGCTACAAGTGGGTGTACAAAGTGAAGTATAATGCTAATGAATTTATTGATAAATGTAAGACATGCTTTATAATAAAAGGATATAATCAATTGGAAAGGTTAGATTTCACTAATACCTTTTCTCTAGTTGCAAAGTTAACAATTGAACAACTTCTTTTATCCTTAGCTATAATACACAAATGATATTTAAATTAGCTTGATGTTGACATCACCTTCCTTCATGGCCATCTGCATGAGGAAGTCTACATGAAGCCTTTCACCAAGTATAAAACACATGAAAAAAGACCAGGTATGTCATTTGCACAAATCTCTTTATGACCTTAAACAAGCTAGCTGCCAATTATATGCTAAACTCTCTAGTTTTTTTCACATGGTCGTAAACAAACATTTATAGATCATTCATTGTTTTTAAAGTTCACTTATTCTAGCTCCACAACTCTGTTAGTATTGCTAGTATATGTGGATGACATCATAATAGCCAGTAACAATATCATATAGATAATCAACATCACTAAAATGCTTGATAAAACCTTCAAAATAAAGAATCTTGGTGATTTAATGTATTTTCTTAGGCTTGAGTTTGCAAGAGCCAACAAAGGATTCCATTTGTGCCAACACAAATACACTTTGGATCTTTTTAGCGATAATGGCATGGTTGCTTCTACACCTGTTTCAACACCCATGAACTTCTCTAATCAAATATATTCCACTAACTCTCTTCTTATCAAAGACTTATTGGAAGACTCATTTACCTTAAAAATACATGTCTTGACATTACTCATGTTGTCTATCATCTTAGTGAGTTTGTTGTTATCCTAACCACAACTCATGGTCAAACCTCTTTTTGTATCTTAATATATCTCAATCAAAAACTTGAAAAAGGCTTTTTCTTACAACAAGTAGTGATATACAGTTTAATGCCTTTAATGACTCTGATTGGGCTGGATGTTCTGACTCTTGATGTTCTATCACTAGCTATATTATTTATCTTGGTTACTCCCCAATGTCATACCCTTAAAGAAACAACTGATTATTTCTAGAAGTTCTTTAAACTTGAATATAAAACATTGACAACTACAACTTGTGAATTACAAACTCTTTTATGGAAGATCTTTGTGTTTCTCATATTAAACCTATCCTTCTCTACTCTCTTAATTAATTTACCAAGTAGCTTCCAATCAAGTCTTTTGTGAGCACACTAAACACATTAAAATTTTTTGCACAATAAATAATAAACTCTTTTCTATATGTGCCAATTTACTACAAGCTTACATTTTAACCAAAACTCTATCACTATCTATCGTTCATATGTCATGTTTCAAAGTTACGAATGCTTAACATCTACTTCCAACTTACGGGAGGCTCTTAGACACTGCAAAATAATGTTTCTAACCGAAAATTGCTAAGTGCTCTTATTTAACGTTTAGTGCTTCTTTATTGATGTTGTTGTGCTATTTTTTTTTTTTCTTAGTTTTTTTTCTCTCTTTCTCCTTTTTCTATTTTCTGTTTTATGTCTTTTTCTCGCATATAAGCCCATGTTTATCTATTTTTGGAATATAATACACAAAATTAAATCCTTTTTTCAATCTTTCTTTTATATGCATTTGCTTGGTTATCTCTTTTCTTCTATGTACATCCTTTCACCATGAATGTTAAAATTCTATCTTACAGGAACAAATCTAAGAAAAGAAAACATCAAATGGTGACATTTATCTTTCGATGATAATTATTAAAGAGTTAAATAATTGTTATGATATAGTTGCTATTATTTTAAAAATATCATCGCATAGTCTCTAATAAAATATTATCGTGAGGCTTTATAACTTATTTTACACTAATGCTGATAGCATTGGAGATAAGAAAGAGCATAGAAAGAAAAAGTTACATGAAACAAGTTACTACTTTAGACGTTTGAAGTTTAATGCTAGAGAAATTTTGTCCTTTTCAATACACCTTGTGTGCAGTTTTTAAATAGGGCTCACAGAAACCATCAAGTGTTTTTGACTCGTTTTTATGTCATGTTGGATTCTTTTTTGATGTGATTAGATATATGTATCCCTGTAGTTCAATCCTTTTCAATTCCTTGTGATAAAACTCAATATTAATTTATGCACAAACGTAATTAGTTACCATTGGAGATCCAAATTAAAATTAAAGTAGAGTATAATTCTTGTCTTATTAAATTATATATAAATTTATCTCTTAAGATAATATCATAATCATTTAACGTCTAACTTAATAAAGTTTTGTTAAATTTATTGTGTTACTCATTGTTAAGATGAATTCTTATTACAATGGAGTGTTTTGGAATTTTCAAATTGTTTGTTTTAATTTTTTGAATTTCTCAAGCTATGTTATTCACACATTTGAGTATTGAGTTAAACTTAGTAAAAATTTTAGTTTTTGGGTTTTCATGTTAATTTTGAAAATCAAATTATAATAAATATTGAAGACTTAAACTCAAAATAATTTATAAAAGAAATCCTATAACTAAACCTATATTTTATCAGTAATATATATATATATAGACACACAGGGAAGAGGGTGTAAGAAAGTTATAAGCCTATCTCAAATTTTCTTCTGACGTAGCTTGTATACCTTTTGAACAATTTAACGTTTTAAGATAAAATATATATAATAAACAAATAATATCATTTTTAAGATTCTATAATTATTTTTAGTCTTAGATATGTTTTTTTTCATAAACACACGTTTTAAAATATATCCTAAAATCAAAGATCTAATTTTTTTTGTTTGTACAAAATTTTTATAATCTTTATAATTCATTAATGTACTATTATATGATAAATTTTAATTTAATTTTTAAATAAAATATTTTTATAGCCGTCTCTTTCTCATTAAATTACATGAAATTTATTTCATTAAGTATCTTATTTTATATATATATATATATATATTAATTTTATAGTGTGCATAATTCAAATTGAAAAAAAAATCTGATATGATAAATAGTACATGAAAAAAATTAATATATATATATATATATATATATATATATATATATATATAAATATATTTTGATGTGATAATTTATTTCTATAGTTTCTTCTCTACATTAAAATGCATTTTCTCATCACACTTAACTTATTCCTACTTAATAAAGGAAAACTTCACTGTTATTAATGTTAAAATTTAATATTGTAATTTAATAATAATAATTTCATTACTCTTGAATAATAACTAGATTCTTTTTATTTTTAAAATTATTAACACTTGTGAATATTATTTTTTAAGGAACATGCAAATATTCATTTAATTCTTAGCAATTGATTTTTATACACATTTTTAATTTAAAATAATATATTGATTGTATTTCTAAAAAAACTTAAACAAATTATTGTTTTCTAAACTCTTTCTCTTCCTTCCATATCTATTCAGTTTTGGTTGAATTTATTAAGCTTTTTATTTTCTTCAAAAATTTAATATAATACTAATCCCTAATACTTTTAAACGATCTATGGATAAAACTTCCTGCAAATCCAAACAAATCGAATTAAATTAAAATTTGTCTTATTGTAACATATTAAATAGTTCATATCTAATAATGTCTCATTTTTAGATATCAATCTAGATTTAAAAATATATAAATATAATTTAATAATTGAGGAAGTACTTAATTAATTTTTTTATTTACTCTTTTAAAATATCTTTTTAGATATTAACCTAAATTTAAAAATATATAAATATAATTTAATAATTGAGGAAGTACTTAATTAATTTTTTTATTTAATTTTTTAAAATATCTTTTAACTCTTATTAATTTGAGGATTAGAAATTTTTTACTTGATTTTTCATCAACGAACTTGGTAATCATTGTTAACCTGGTAATCTTTGTTAACCATAAAATTCAGTTCGAGGAAAGCTCAGACTTCTTCCAAATCTCTTTTAATCTTATTCTTAACGGTTTTAACTTAATTCTGATATATTATTATAAATGAAAAAAATTAATAGTAGGAAATATGTTAAAAAAATTAATAATATTGTTTTAAATAAATAATAATAATTAAAATTTAATATTTGTATTATCCACCCAAGTGGATAGAAAAAGAAATAGAAAAAATAAAGGTCTGATATCTATAATTTTTTTTACGACTAATGTGTACTTACGAAGAACTAGACTTGTCTTTATAGGAAAATTTCCTTCCCATAAGATTTTTAATCTTTTTGGAAAAAAAATTATGAGGATATATATTTGATAAATAGTATATGGAGAAAGGTATCATAGTTTGTTTCACCACTGGTTTGAGTTTCAATCTTAAAAAAGGAGAATAAAAAGTAGCTAAGAAGGTCCTCTAATTTATTTGAATTTTAATATATTTTATAGTTTAAATTCATTACCAATAGTAAATAAAAATTTTGTTTAAATATTTTTGAAATATAAATATTTTTCAAAAAAAATATTTAAAATATTAGTAAGACTTATAACATAATTTAGTCTTCAAGAATAACTCACACGCGTGATTATACACAATTTTCTATTTTATTTGTAGTATTCATTTACATACTGATTAATAATAATAATAATAATAATAATAATAATAATAATAATAATAATTTTACATTGCAATTTTTTTACATTTCCATCCCATTAGCCATTTTTTCTCACACTTCTTTTACTTATCTTCTTGTCACGCTTTGTTTATAAAAATGGATTATACTAATTTATCATGCAAATACAATTTATCCTTAAAGTTGACAACAAAGTTGTCTTTAAGTAACTTAAACAAATTAAATGCAGAGATTCTTTGACTAACATGATCGCATGTCCCTTCAAAAATCAAGTAGATGTTACTTCTATGAAGATAGATTCTTTACTAAAACTATATATATCCATACTAAAGTTTTAAGCTATAGCCATTAATGGCCAAGCACGGCAAATTCACTAAAGACTCAAACAAACAATGTTGTTGTGTAGCTTTTAAAACTACCTTCAAGATTTCACATTAAAGTTGGCAAGTTTTGGCAATGTCACATATTTAGTGCTCCTTGCAAATACTCGGTACACCACTTTTTGATTAAAATTTAATTTATTTACATAATTAAAGTAACAATTATTATACTAAAAATGATTGTCAAAACAAAAATTAATAACAAAAACATTTATAACAATTAGTTAATAATAGAAATTAGTTTTAGTAACTTTTTTTTACACATTTTACTATTTTAATTTTTGGTATAGTCTTATCTTGTAACTCTTATATTCATAAACCAATTTCTTTTTTCATAATATTCCACCAGAAATTATCCACAACACTTGTTTGTATTTGTAATTATTTATAATGATTAAACTTTTTAATTGTATTCATTATTTGTTTATTATTATAAAAAATATGAACACAGGAAAGTTTGCGTAAGGGAATAAATTACACTGAAGTGATAGACTATACACTCCTTTAATTATTATATATTGTGAAAAACCTATTACACACACAAATGTACAAGTGAATGACAACATGATAACATAAAAGTAAATAGTGTATTTAGTGTTAATTAAGTAGCCCTGATTAAGCATTGATAGGTAAAGTTGTGATGAAGTAATAAGAAGACAAAATGGTGGTATAATCTTGAATTTGCACACCCTAACAGAAGGTGTTGAAGAAGAAGGTGCACCACATGGTGAGAAACAAGTGTGAAGGAAAAAGAAAAAGCACGCAAAAGGGCAAAAGTATAAAGATAGGAGGCAGATGGGTGACGCAGGAAAGCGCAGCAACTCACAACCCTTTTTCAGGACCCTGATTACCCCTCGCCACCTAAAATAACATCCAAAATACATATCTTCCCAAAACGCCCTTGCACTGTTCATACAAAAATGAGAAGCCGAAGGGCATAAACGTAAGGAAGCAAGAAACAGTTAATTTGGAAAAAAAGGAAGAAATATTGAACCGTATGAAAATGCAAGACCCACATAGAACACATATCGTCAGAGAACATTGCAAGAAGCAAAAGAGAAAACAGAGAGAAAAAAGTGGAGGATTGTTGAAGAGAGAGACTCGTGATTTGAGAACGCCACACACACCCTCCCATCTCCGAAACAAAAGCTTCAACTTTCGGGTTAAAGAAAAGGGGGTTTATTTAAAAACTAAAAAGAAAGAGAACAGCCGAACAAAACTTGGGTGTGTCAAAGCAGAGAAAAAAGAAGGATCATTCATTTGGGAGTGTTGTTTTGAAGGAAAAGGTGAATTTTTTTCATAGATCAGAGGTGATGTCTTGTTCTTCTTCATCTGGGTCTGAAGAGGAAGATGAGGGATTCGACTCCTACCGGAAAGGAGGGTACCACGCCGTCAGAATAGGCGATCAGTTCGCCGGCGGCAGGTACATAGCGCAGAGGAAGCTGGGTTGGGGTCAGTTTTCCACAGTTTGGCTTGCCTATGATACTTCAACATCTGTATGTCATTTTTTATCCTCATTCTTCACTTTTTTCATTCTTTTTCTTCTGTTCATTTTCTGGTTACGTCCTTCCAAAGGGGTTGTTGCTTTTGAATTACCCCAAGTTTTGTCTGTTGAGATTGATTTGCCTTGTGATTTGTGTTTTGAGGTGGAAAGTTGTAGAAAACCCCTTCCCGTTAATCGTTATGAGCAATTAGTTTTTAAGCGAACTGAGTAGCATCAGGTGATCCATGTAGTCAAACTCAGATACCGAGATAAGATTTTGTTGTTGTTCTTGCTGTTAACGCAATCAATTTTGAATCTGCAGGGCGGTTCTTGGATTTTGTGCTTGTTTTGCGTGTTGCTTTAATCATGTCTGTCTTTGAATTACGTAGGGGTTAAAAGGTTTTCATTTTGATGTTTCATTGCAGACCGGAATGTGAATGTGTTAGTGAGTGAGAGAGAGAGAGAGAGTTTAAATATGTAATTTGAGGTTTTTGTGAAATGTTTTATTTGGAGTTTTTCTGTATCCGGATTTTTTTTTTTTGTGCTTTAGAAACATTGGTTATTCGGCCTAAGGTGTATTTTCTGTTGTCGGTTTCTTTCTTAAGGGTAAGATTTCAATGAATGGATCAAATTGGGATATATCTCTTAAGGGTAACGTTTCATTGAATGAATCAAATTGGTATATATATGTGTGTGTATTTTGAAGAATCTTGTCTTCTTCCCATGTCGGTGCACTTCTTCTGTTGGTATTTGTATTTTTAAACATGTGTAAGAAATACCTAACAGACCTTGCATGTTTGGGATGACAAACATGGTCAGATGATCGTCATCGTACAATGTGACCACCTAGAACAGAGATTTCTCCGCTGGCAGAGAGGCAGTAATTATGTTTCTGCGTCTTTTTGTTTTTCTAGGTTCTTACTGATTTGGTAAATGTGTTAAGCTCCTTTTTAACACTAATACCTAGCGTCTTTATTTGTGTGTATTAATTTTATTGTTTGGGGTGAGCTGCATATAGAAACACTTTTATTCTGAATTTCAGTTCTAATTCAACAACGCTGAATGCTATGATGGATTTGATCTCTCTATAGTAACCGTTGACGGGCAAATTAGTGTATTAGTTTTTAACAGTTTCATTATACTCGTGTCATGCTTATATTGTATCTCAATCTCTACTGTTGATTTTCCCAATCAATGATTATAACTTCATCTTTATTCTGTAAAGTACACTCCACACTTTAGAGGAGTTCAATACTTAAGTTTGAGAATAGCTTGTGAGTCTATTATAGATACAGTCACAAGTTTATCGATCCAGAACTTCTGATACCATTAAATCACTTATTTATGGTGGGGTCTGGCTAAATGCTTAACTTGAATAGGAACCATAGAAAGAATAAACAGAAGATGGTAAGATAAACTGAAGAAGCTTAATGCATGTAGCATCATACACTGTTTTGCATATCCAGGAGGGGTGTTTCCACAGTAGCACAATCCCTTTGGCACTTGCTATGAGCTAGATCCAAGTATTATCCTTTATTCATCTAAATTTTCATGTATTCCTGTTTAATTCAAAAATCTTCCACAAAGGTCTGCTTGTGTTCCAACTTCCAGCTGATTTTTCTCTCAGATACTGATGAGTTTTTTATTATTTTGGTGCAAAAGTATTTTCTTTTTAAATTATTTTCTAATTTTTAATTTGGATTTTCAGGCATATGTTGCTCTTAAGATCCAGAAAAGTGCGGCCCAATTTGTTCAGGCCGCCCTTCATGAAATTGACGTTCTTGCATCCATTTCTGATGGTGTTGATGTTAATTCAAAATGTGTCGTCCAGTTGATTGACCACTTTAAGCACGCAGGTCCTAATGGCCAGCACCTTTGCATGGTTCTTGAGTTTCTTGGGGATAGCTTGCTTCGTCTAATCAAGTATAACCGGTACAAAGGCATTCCATTGAATAAAGTTAGGCAGATTTGCCACTGCATTTTGATTGGTTTGGATTATTTGCATAGAGAACATGGTATTATCCACACTGACCTAAAACCAGAAAATGTTCTTCTGATTTCTACCATTGATCCTGCCAAAGACCCTGTTAGATCTGAACTCAGCCCAATATTAGAGAGGCCTGAGGGAAGCATAAATGGTGGAGTTACTAGTCTTATTGAGAAAAAATTGAAAAGAAGAGCTAGGAGGGCAGTTGCTAAAATCTCTGGAAGAACTGCTTCAATAGGAGGAACTGAAGATCCAAAGTCTGTGAGAAATCTTGATGGCATTGACGTGAGATGCAAGGTGGTAGATTTTGGAAATGCTTGTTGGGCTGATAAGCAGTTTGCAGAAGAAATTCAGACAAGACAGTACAGAGCTCCTGAAGTAATACTGCAGGCTGGCTATTCCTTCTCTGTTGACATGTGGTCTTTCGCTTGTATTGCTTTTGAGCTTGCCACTGGTGATATGTTATTTACACCCAAAGTTGGACAAGGCTTTAGTGAGGATGAGGTATGATGATTTTGCTGTACCCTATTATGATTTAAATTATGTTCCATATCTTTTATCAGTGGATGGTAGTATTTATGATAATTGTTACGCTATACCTTATATTCTCTTTCTATTAATGCACATGTGTGTGTGTGTGAGTATATATATTATTGTTCAATAATTTGGGCTATGAATCTTGAGAGTTTCATTAAAAATATGTATGGCCATATGTTGATATGAAAGGAAAAGTTTCTGGAAGAATTGAAAACCCTTGTACAGGGGTTCCAAACTAAAGGAAACTTTGGTGGGATTTTGTATGAAATGAAATATTAGATGGTATTAGTTTTTAAAAAAGAACGAGATTGAAGCATTGATTTTTATCTTCAATATTCATAGATGCATCCACTGTAGGGATTTCTTTATTGTAGTGTGTGTGAGTAGATTTAAACAGATAATGAGAAATGAATACAAGATCTTCAATCACAGAATTCATTGAAGCTACCTGTATTACTGGTTTATTTGACATCAAGTTGACACTTAACTCATATACTTCTACGTTCTTCGAGACAGTAAGCATTTTTCATTTGACTTTAGAACATAGTTTTGATTAATTGATGTAATATATATATATATATATATATATGTGTGTGTGTGTGTGTGTGTGAGTGTGTATGTGTGGGTATATATCTTTTTAAAATCTCAGGACAATTTTTTGTTTCTTTTGCTGCTGGTTCCTGATGACGGAAAGCAAAATGAATTATGATGTGTGATCGAGTGATGAGTAGATGACCATATATTAATTGATATACACCTTACATTTTTATATGTATTTATGATCCTTTCACATCTGGTAAGAGAACAACTAACTTGTGAATGGATTATTCATGTATGTTTATTTTTGTTTCCAAGAAATGAGTTTCTATTGGTAATGGAAGAAATTGAGTTTCATGCTTGTCCATCACTGATTTATGATTGTATCGCAACAGTTGAGCTACACTGCTATTGAATTATAGCCACCATTATGAACCCTGCTATTGTTTCGTTTCATTTATAACCATTTCATAATTTTTTAAGTACTGGTATTGGAATTATTCTTTGATTCAGCCAAAAAGTGGAAAATACTTATTCTTTGGTTATTCCAGAACTGTGTGATTGCCTTGACTTACACTACTATTCAAGTGGAATAGCTAAACCATGTGCTATGTTGCTTTCAGGATCACCTTGCCCTGATGATGGAACTCCTGGGAAAGATGCCACGGAAGGTAGAAATTGTCTCTGTGTCTGCATATTATTGAAATAGCTATTTTGGAAAATCTAATCTTGCATGTTGCAGGTTGCTACTGCTGGAGCAAAATCCAAGGATTTCTTTGACAGACACGGGGATCTGAAAAGAATTCGAAGACTAAAGTTTTGGCCACTTAGCAAATTGTTGGTTGATAGATATAAATTTTCGGAGAGTGATGCTCATGAATTTTCAGAGTTTCTTTTACCACTTCTGGATTTCAGCCCTGAGAAGCGGCCAACAGCACAGAAGTGCCTGCAACATCCATGGCTCCAGGTTGAATCTAGCGTGGAGAATGTGGGTGTTGGGATCAGCAATCTTACAATAGAAGCGGGAAAGTGAAGGAAAATGAGTGTGACACTCACCTTCCCCATGAATGACTATTGAATGTAATTTGATTTTGGTTTGTGGAAATTTAATAAGATTTATTTTTTTATTGGATTAACTACACAGATGTAAATTAGTAAAGAATTTTGTTTATTCAGAGATATCTGACACAATTTGTGTGTATATTTACAACATGATGATTTCATCCACTGATCTCTTTCCTATTTGGTCTCAGAGTGTCAGCATTTTGTTGCCAATGGGTAGCCAACCATTTTTGTAAGCTTGAATTTAAGGACAAAAATACTTATTAAGAAGCAGTGTTTTAGTGAGAAGTATGAAGCATTGTTTAGAAAAGTGATTCATGTTTTCAAAAAATCACATTTTGCCCGGCAAAGCAAGTTCTTATGAATTTTTATTCCTACCAAGTGAAATTATGAGTTTGTTAAACTAAAAACATTTAAACTTATCCTATATTGGTGAGGTTAATATGAAATGGGAATATATTAGAAGTGTTTCAAATGTAGTGGTACTCATGATTCACATACTCCTTTCCCAATTATCATTTGTTTATTTTACAGTAAGAGTAGATGTTGGTCGTACTTCATGAGCTGTGATCTTATCATGTTGAAGTTGGATCTGAGAATTGAATTATGAGGGTAACCTGGGAGCAAAATGTGGGTCACGGACCTTCATTACTTATCTGCAAAAGACAAAAGGGAATGCCCCACCATGAGTAATAGGAAGTGAAAAGTAGTTTCTGAAATTAATATCAAAATGTTAATGAAAAGGAAATCATTCATCTAATAGTTCTACAGATGTTGATTTCCTATGAAAATAGGACCGGTCAACACTGATGTGTGGATTATCGGTCAAGTTAAATAAGTAATAATTAAATAATATGAATAATTAAATTATATTTAAAAATATAATATGACAAGTGATTGTTAAATTTGGTATTTGTTTTTAAGTGAGATGTAAAAGTTTATAGTGATGAATTTTAAAAAAAAAATAACATATTTAGTCAATTTTAACTTTGTGAGTGCATTTGTTTATTTATTAAAAAAATCATATTTAAAATATTAGAAAAATATGATATTATAATTTAATAATACTAAAACTAAAAATAATATATTTTGTAACTTTTTAACATTTAAAATATATACTTTACTTTTTTATTTTTAAGGAAAAATTAAAATTAAATCCAAATAATAATTAAAAAAATGTTTTCTATTAAACTATTATAAAATGGTTTTTATCAATTTTTTGATTTTTTTATTAGTACCAACTTTTAGACTCATTCAACTCAACCTATTTCATGATTCAAATAAGCAAATAGATGATTTTCAGAATTTTTATTCGAATAATTTTGTTATAGAGTATTTTAATTTATTTACAAAAAAAAATTATTCTCTAAGAATTTCTCATCCAAATACAAAAATTAAGAAAATAAACTTTATTTGAATTAGCTTGTGCAAGTGCTAGTTGCTACTTGTACTCTAACAATAGGAACACAATGTTTGTTAGAATTCTATAATATTTGAGTGCTGGATGGAAACCGATTAGTGAAACACGAGAGCCTTTAGACCAATAAATTTAGTGCTGTGACCTAATCTTAAACTTGATGAATCAACCTGTCCAATGAAAACATCGTAATGGTTTGATGTTGTCATAAAATATACAAGGTTGATCTATCTTTATCTCTACGAGGTCTTTAAATGATTAAAGCATTCTAATGAATTTTAATATGTTTTTTTTATTTAAGAAAATGGATAAGTCGTATGTATATGATATGATTTCATATTAAGATTAAATTTTAATTAAAGTTGTGATTACGTAATACGATTTCAACAGAAAAATAAATAAATTAAAGAGAAGAGAAAGACAAAAATATGTCAAAGAGAAACAAACAAAAAATGGATCTAGGGGAAGAGTGGCTCATGATTAAGAAGAATTGGATGGCTTTAGTGTTAGCGTGCATTTTTTAAATTAGAATCAAGGTTCACAAACTTGACTCTAGAGTATTTTTGTTTTAAGGAAAACTATCTAGATATGTCATTACTATTTTGAAAATATAATTAAGGAATGAAAGCGTGGGATTAATATTTGTGTGATATGATCTTAGTAATTATGATTATATTTAATTCAATCTGACAAAACTTGTAAGATGAAGTTTGTACTTATATATTATAATTTGGTCATATCTTTGATTGATGTGAAATCTTCAAATAGAACAAACATTCTTGATTAGTGGTGGTTGAGATATCCCAAGACCTACAACTATTCTCAAAGGGGATTGAAGTTGATTTAGTCCCGCTGCAGTTCGTAGTCACAAAACTTGAGCCTTTTCATGTGGATGGAGTTGTAATTTAGTTTATTTAATTTCAATTTTCTTATAAATATTTAGTACATCAAATTCACAAAATAATAAGTATTGTCTATCAAATAATTGTGAACAATGCATCAAACAAAATAACATATCAACTCAAAAAAGTTGAAGTTGTTGTGTTCATAGTGTAGATTAGGGAGGTGATATGGAGGATTGTAAAAGATATGCAAGTTTTATGTTCTAGGTAGAAAGAGTCACGGTCTTATGGAGCTCAAAGAAGGAAAATGTGGTTATGTTTCATAATACATCGTTGTTGCTAAGTGTACATGTTAAGCTGCACGACTAGACAAATTGTTGATTGAATTGAAGTTAAAATATAATGTACAAATGAAGTTGTTCATTGAGTTTGCAATAAATTTGTCAAAGAATCCAGTAACTCGTGGTAGGAGTAAGTGTGTCGACACTAAATTTCACTACTTGAGATATTAAATGAATGAAGGAACTAAGTTGATATACTACAACACTCATGATCAAGTTGCAAATATTTCACTAAATTGACGAGGGATGAAAGATTTAAACTTTTTAGAGAAAAATTGAATGTTTAATGTGGGAAATTAAATTAAAAGGGAGTCTTGAGTTGTAATTCCGTTTATTCAGTTTTAGTTTTTCTTATAAATGTCCAATACATTAGACTCACAAAATAGTCATTATCTATCATATATTTGTCAATAGTACATACACATTGTATGTCCTTTCACAAATTTATTTATTTATTTATTTTCTCTCTCACTTTCTTTTTCTCTTCTTCTCTTTGTGTGTTCTAACATTAATGGCACTTAAGAGTAGATATGCCACTTATAAACCTTTCATGCACAAATGCTTATTCATGGTGATTTAGATAGTATAAAGTGAAAATTTTCCATAAGTATTCTAGCTTCCATGACATTGGATTTCCTGACGACTTGATCAATTTATTTGACTAATTCTTGAAGCTTTTCATTTAAGAAACATGTGGGAAATGGTTGAAATATTATCTCACTTTGTTTCACTAGAGACAATTTTCAAAGTGTTGAAGCTTAGTAAGTGCATGTTAGTGAAAGCATTTATGATATTATTGTAAGGTAGCCTCTCCGCGATTCACAAAGTTATTACATTTACATTACAAGTTATATATAAAATTAGGTTTTATAAGACCTATAATACTAACATTCTGAAAAATTCAAAATCATTAAGACTATGAGTTATAATATTTTTATATTTTGAAAACATTAACAATCATATAAAATATTAATTATAGTGTGAGTCTTATGAGACTATTTCATTATAGTAAAAGTTGTAAGGAATATTTAAAGTAGATGTGACATAGTGAAATCCTAAAAAAATTAAAATAAAACATCATATAAATGACTTTTATAATAGAGATGATCTAATAATCAAGATAATTATTGATATTTGCAAAAGAGTCAATTGTTCTTTGGTGGTCAAAGATGTCATGAATAGGTGTCGAGGAGAAAAGATAAGTCAAGCACATCAAGAAAAATATTACCTTAAGCAAAGGTCCACCTAAACAAAGAATGATAGGTCTTTCCAGGAGGATTCACTTGAGAGATTCAACAAGAATGGCATGAGCCAAACTCACATAAGGGATTAACACTATCTTCAACCTAAAACCTTAAGGCAATGAGTGTAGCTCTACTTATTTATATGGTGCTCAACTTTCTCCTTTCCACTCAATGTGGGACCTAGACTCACTTATATTCCATACTAGTCCCCCCTCTAGTGTGAGTCCTTTCATATCGGTACACTTTCCTCTAAGTAGAAGCATTTTAAATCACGAGTACTTCACTAGTGCTCTTACTTATATCGTCATTCATCATAATGGGACACACTTTTCTAAAATATTTGTTGGAAATACTTTTGATACAAGAATCATATTGTACTTGTTTGAGACCGTCACACCAAGACAAATCATCAATTCTAATACTACTTATGGGTCTTTCAAGGGAGGATTCACCAAGGAGATTTAACAAGAATGAGACATGAGTCAAACCCATATAAGAAAGTGACACTTCTTCCAACCTAAAACCTTAAAGAAACGAGTATGGATAGTCTTCTGAATACAATGCTCAACCTTTTGTTTTTTACTCGATGTGAGACTTAACTCTCATACTTGGATTCCCTAACAAAGAAGAGTCATCAATATATATCAGTTGTACCTAACTTAAGCATGTCACATTACAATATTAAATATGGAGTAAGTATTTAATTGGTTTATAAAAAAAATAAACATGCTGACCGATAGGTTTTTTATTAAATTATAAGACGATTGAATTGTGATTTTCAGGGGTTTCAAGAAGTCTTATAATAACTTTTTCTCGCAAGCATGAAATGGTAACTCAGTAGTTAAAGAAATGAAAATTTAGACTTAAATTCTAAACAAATGATGATATTTTAAATTGAAATTCTAAAAAATTTACAATTATTTAAAGATTGAAATAATCAAAAAAGTCATAAAAAAAGGTAAATAATACAAATATTTATGCTAATATGTTTCAACTCGAGAGTATGTCTAATTTTTAACCTTGTTTATACTCTAAAGTCATTTACTTTAAAAAATTATATTAATATTTCACTTTTTTTTTCATTCTCTCATCTTATTCATTTTTCTCATTAAGATTTTTTAACTTATATTTGTATATCAAATTTAAGATGTTTTACACGGATATTGATATAAACACCATCTATGGACACAACACTTCAACACCTGTAATCTTCAAAATGTAGGATACGAGGACCTGAATCTACATATTACATTATTATTATAGGAATAGTTGGCTCTAGAAGGGGGTTGAACGGAGTTTGAACTCAATTTGCTATAAATAGAAATCACCAACTAAGACAAAAATATACAAGCACAGATAAAACAGTTTTATACTGGTTCGCCTTAATCTCTTGGGCTATGTCCAATTCTCTCTTAAACAAACTGTTCAAGAGGTTCCACTATTTAGCAAATAGTTACAACGAGTACACAAACGTCTCCAGGTTACAACGAGCACACAAACCTCTCCAGGTTATTACGAGTACACAAACCTCTCCAGGTTATCACAAGTACACAAACCTCTCTAGGATCTATTCTATCCGTCCCAATCTCCCCCTGAGATCAAGACCACTCAAGAATTAAAGAAACACTCACAAAAGAGAGAACAATGAAAGCTCACAAGGGTTTACTTCACAATGGTGAAGAATTACACAATGGTTTCACATAACCCAAAACTCTATATGCTTTCAATAGCAAATTAACAATGGACACTCAATAGTAGATACTTTAATTCTTCAATGTATTGTATGATTTATTTCTCTTTTTGCTTCCTGTTCTTCAACTTGAAATTGTTCCTTTATATTAGCTTTTTAGAAACTAGCCGTTGGGATGCTTGAACAGAGCAATCTTGACTTTTTGATGTATGGAGCTCAAACTGGAAATATTGTATAGAGCTAAAATTGAAAATATTTCTCTAATATTTTAAATTGCATTAAACTTGATTCTTGATTAATTTTGTATCAGAAATAATTAATTTAAAATAACATAGAGAAATTATATTTGAGATACTCATTAATAATTTGACTAATTTCCATTATGAACAAACCTAAACATTAAAGCACTATGATATAAAATCAATTAATCACATTTAAATATTTCATAGTAATTTGAATAATTTTATTATGAATAAATTTGAACATTAAAGCACAATATGATATAAAATCAATTTAAATCAAATCAATAACACATAAAAGTAAATAGTAAGAAAACTTATCTCTTTATGGACCATGTGTCTCCTGATTTAATAATAATATTGTAAATTGCGCAATGTATATAAGTCATCAAATATAAATGTATACTTGAGTTTTGTTATCATCAAAACTTTGTCAAATGATTTGATCCTCTAAAGGGACTTTAGACCATCTAATGTTCATCAATTATGAATTATATAAATTGACAATCGAGATTTATGCATTTAAAATCATCTATCAATAAAGTTAGTCAAATATAACAAAATGAATTTAATTTATATATCTAAAATCTTAAAAGTGAAAAGAGAATATAATTCATTCAAGACATTTCATCGCCTTCTTGATCATCATCATTGAAAAAGACACTTTTTAGTTGAAATTTAAAAACAAATTAACAACATTAAAAAAAATTATATTATTGAAGATATCACAGTGGATTAAATAAAAACATTTCTAACTATACATAAATAATCTAAATATTCCTTATTGTATATAGAATTTGTTTATTTATATAATTATAATAGAAACTTGTAAAATAAATTTACAAAATTTTTAAAATTACTATATTTTCATTTCTAAAATTATATTGAAACTGGATTAGAGTTGTCATATATCCAAAAGAAAAAAAGTTGTACACTTCACTTATATGTATAATATAAGTGTCATGTATATTAGTGTCCAATACGTAACAGGTAATTCAAGAGGTGTATAAGATTCATAGGTTGAGAATGATTTCATCTTTTAGTATACTATTTCTTGAAAACATAACTTAAAATTTTTATTTTATTATTAAATCTATATACAATGGGGAGAAAATATTTGTTCTCCTAAAATTTTACTTTTCAACAAAACAACTCTAAAAATGGATGATCTAAGATTAATATTAGGCCACGATATCATACACTTGTGCAAAACATGCTCTCATTTATATTATCTAAGATTATCCATGTGTTAGATAATATATTCAATAGTGTTTAGTGCTTCAAGCATTTAGTAGGCAAGTCGCCAAAGCACTAAGATAATTAATTGCATGGCATTTGAGAATTCACCAACATTTTGCATCTAATTAAGCCACTCTCATCACAATTCATGATTATTTACTCTAATCTATCTACTAGTCAAATTAGAAAGCATTCATGATTGGAGTTAATATATCACGACACGATACTGAGACTTATTAGTGAATTGTATTAAAAACTATGGTATGATTATATATATATATATATATATATATATATATATACTCACTTACCTCCATTTTTATAGTTTACCACTTGAATTGAATTGCATCAACTAAAAAGGAACCACCAAAAAGCATCATTTTGTTGATTAGGTAAATAACACGAATTGCTGTCTTTGTCTTTGGCTGCTGACTGAAAGTCATGAACTTTTCGTACCTGGAGTGATCAACGAAACCAAATCTTCTGATTGTATTGATTTTTCAGCTGTTATTCCAACTTAATTTAATTTTCTTCAATTCGCTTCGTAATTTACATGTTTTATCACTATTCACCATATCACTTTCAAAATCTAACATTTTTCTCTCATTTCTCTCTCGTGTAAAAGCTATTATAAAAAAAATTGAGTTCAGAGACAAATGTTTATAAATTGCCAAAACATGATGGACTCAACAAAAAACGTATGTAAAGAGGGGATTAATAGGGACATATCACTATGTAGAAAATGTAAGGAACAAGGTACAGAACACCTGCGACATGATTAGGGAACAAATTATATATTAGTTAACACAATGAAAAAAAAATTAATTCTGAAATTGTAACTAAGATTTCCAAACCCCATGTAATGTCTTGCACTACAACAAAATTGATTCCACATGTAGGTTTAATTAAGTTTCATGTTATTCGTAAATTTAAATATTTTTAATTATATTTTATTGAGTATATTTTTGTATTAATCATTGAGTCTATGTAATTTATTTATTTTCGTCAATTGGATAATATAACTATTATATTGTCATGTCATGTTATTTATTTATTTTCATATATTAAGAAATATAAAATGATATTGTATTTAACATAAAAAGATATTGTGATTAATGTAAATAACAAGTGATTTTTATTACTTTAATTGATTAAAAAATATATTCATGTCTTTAATATATTCATTTCTTTAATAAAAAGTGATATTGTGTTGGATAATAAGGTTTAGTTGTCATTATCTCCATCAATAGTGGTGATACTATAGGTAATGATGTGAAAACCATTAGAACCTTGTTAAATTCCTTAGTCAATTGTATGGTTTTTTTTATTAAATTTCTCTTAATAATTCATTTTATAAACTTAAAAAAATAACTCTTTCGTTTTGTCTTAAAGGTACGAAATATTAAAAGATATATTTATATATTTAATGATTAGAAAAAGTATCTTCTTCACCTCCTAATTATAATTTGGTATTCTATGTTGTTATCAAAATAAACAATTTTACAAAATTTTTACGAGTCTACTCATTGTTTCTTTTGAAATTTATTAACCTTAACATTGTAGATAACTATGTGAAGTCAATTCACACAAAATACAAGGAAGTCTCTGAATTGCTAGACATATTTTTATATACATGCACTTGAGCAAAAGATTATGCTCCAACATTAAGAATCTTAGCCTGGAATTAGTTGTCTTTCAATTAGTCATTCATAGTAAAATCAACAAACTCTTGAATTTGATACACACTAAATGTAATAATTGACCATATTATGCCTAAGTTATATAATTTCAAAGAATCCATCACAAGAAAGGTATTCCCTAATTTTGAAAACATATAGTCTTCTTATATTGAAAAAATTAATACAAGGACACCTAAACCTTACTCCATCAGTACGATTACTTACATCACATTACTCAAAATATATAATTTTTTCTACTCCTTTCTTGTATCATTGGTATCATTACTTATACATACTGAATTAATTCAATCTCAATTCATCATTGACATTAAGTGTTGTCTAAATACATGTAAATTTCACTTATTTTATAAAATACGTGACTTTATCCAATTAAAATATTCATCTTTTATAGTTGATTATTACATAAAACTTGTTCAACATTTATCATATTTCACAAAATTTCAACTGCATTTTACACTATAATTTTCATGTTACACAAAATAAAAGAGGTGATAAATTATAATCAGATATGCATATGAACATCAACACAAATTAATAAAGTATTAAAAAGTGATTAAGTCTTTTGAAACTATTAAACCAAATGATCCACATGAAAGAGATAATCAACCATCTTCAAAAATATACATATGAAAATCAACACAAAATGCAATTAATTAAATTTCATGAAATGTTTAAATGAAGATTAAAATATATGTACTGGTTAATAAACTATTAAAAATTGATTATATGTCCAAACTATTAACGAGACAATCCAAAATTCAATACATTGATTGTTAGTATTCCTTCCTCCCCTTGTTTTTATATATAAGAAATGATATGACAGTCATAAATTGGGGTTAAGAATGGGTACGAAATAAAGAATAGATGAACCAACCCCGTAGTGAAGAATTGGTCACTCACCACGATAGGGTAACAATAACACAGAGAAACCAAAAAGAATAATAAAATAAGAGTTTATTTACGCTACATAATGAATCTATAAGTCAACATAAGATAATGGTTCAAATGCAACCGTATGTGGACTACGACTATAATTATAAAAAAAATCTTTATCATAAATTTACTCGTTTTTTTTTTAAATAACATAGGTCATAAACGATTTTTTTTTTATAATAGTGTATAATAATGTAATTGTTTTTGCACAAGTGTTTTGTTTACTTGCCTTATAAACCTTTTACTTGTTTCTTTCTTTCATGCTAAATGGACAAGTCGTATATTCTGAATTCAATTTCTGTCTGGTCAGAAGGCTAGGGTGGCAAGTTGAGCATCATTAATTAAAGTTAGCTTTATTAAATATAGTATGGTATAATATATATATATATATATTAAAAAATATCTGCTACAAGATATTTTTTTAAATAAATCTTAATATATTAAAGAAGCACTCATGGAGAGACATATAATTCTGAAAAAGGAAAAACTGTAGGTGCGTTGACCCACTCAGTGAGGCATTGAGAGTGTGCAACACATTGAAAGACTTTGCAAGGTTGGAATCCAACAAACCAAGTCACTACCTCTTGAAAGTGAAGAGAATTGATTGAGTTGTTTCATTCCAATAAGACTATTATTTTTAATTTTCTACATTTACGAAAAAGGACTTAATTAAAAGAGGTTATCTTTATAAAGATGAATTATAATCATCTGATATCTATGTTAACCCTGCATTCATAGATGAGCATCCTCTAAAATCTAGGGTTACCATTCCAAAGCTATAGAGATACTCTTTATAAAGATGAATTATAATCATCTGATATCTATGTTAACCCTGCATTCATAGATGAGCATCCTCTAAAATCTAGGGTTACCATTCCAAAACTATAGAGATAGTTTAGGAAAATTTTTCATTCTGGTGCAATTTTATTTGGAAATTCTCATAATGGGTAAAATTTTTTTTAATTACCATCTTGGGTCAATCGTGTCATGTCATCGCGATATCACTTATATACACCAATCACAAATATTTTGCAAAATTATAAATGTACTAAAATCGTGCTGATGTGGCACGATTTTAGTATAATTTAGTTGAACTGAAATCATGCTGATGTGGCACCATTTTAGTGTATTTTTTCTGAACTGAAATCGTGCCACCTCAGCACAATTTCAATTCAACTAAATTACACTGCCACATTAGCACGATTTTAATTAACCCATAAAATCGTGTCATGTTGGCACGATTTCACTGACTGCTAAACAAAATCGTGAAATTTGCCGATAGTTTACGTAACACTTCGAGACTTTGGATATAAATTTTAAATAAATTAAAAAAATCTGTAAATAAATTATAAATGTTTATTGTTTTTATTTTATTAGAAATTTTATTTATCTAAAACTACATTCTTTCTAAATTCTTGTTCGATTTTAAAGTTGTTTATTCTATGAATAGATTATATAGTGACAAAGTGATAACCGATGAAAAGATAAGTTGACCATATTTTTTATTGGAGTAATTATTTTGTTATTTATTATGAATTTAACTCGTATTTATTCTTTTCTTTGAATTTGTAATAAATGGGAGATGGTACCAACTTAAAGATTTAGGTCGGGAGACAGTGGAAATCCTTTTAAGAAGGTTTACAAGTTGAAGTACCATTTTATATATATAAAAGAAAATCATCAACTTAACTTTAAAATAATAATGTTGGTTAAAATGTGATGATACTAGAGTTTGCCAAATCTAATAGGATAAAAAAATTATTTTTAAGAGATATAAAAAGTATGAAATTATTTTTAAATTGAGTTTTATCATTATGTTAAACATATCCATTTAGTTGATTTTTACTTTAAAAATAATATCAGTTTAGATAATTCTAAATTAACTCCACTTAAAAAAAATATTTATGTTAATGTAGATTAGCTTAGACTTAACCGAAACTAATAGGATTTGCTTAATATCACTAAAATAATTAGTTTAGCTAATTCTAAGTTGATATTAACTATTTTAACTTTTTAAATAAATAAAAATATTTATGTTGGTGTTAGATTAGTATCGACTTAGCCGAATTAACAGAAATAAGTATTAAAAATAAATTGTTAGTAAAGAGAATCACTTTATTTAAACTAAGAGTAAGAGTGAACTGTTTTTTAAATTTTTTTCAGAAAAAACTTAGTTTCTTGAAAATGTTTTCAGATTTTAAAAAATAAAACGCAGTTATAAGTGTAATCAAGATTAATTTAAAAAATAGGTATACCAAACTTTAAACAAGATAAGTATAAAAGAAATGCACAAAGAGATTTATATTATTTCAATTCTTTTAATCTTATATCCAATCTCAACAATTTAACGTTAGATTGTTAATTTCACTAATTTTAAAATATTACACAAACATCAACTCTTGAACAATTTCAGGAGGATATACAACACTTTTGATATAAAAAACTTTTGATATCAAAAGGATATGAACTCTTATCACTTAAGAAGATATATGACTTATCAAAACTTTTGATCACCAAAATCAACAATAACATTGAAACAATCCAATTACAATATTAGAAAAAAACTAAAAAAGATTTTACCACTTTTAGAGCAAAAGCATTTTCAAGATAAACATTACTCATAAAGCCTTGATTTCTTGACGCAAGAAAAAATATTTGAAAGCTTAGAATGCATAAAAAAGATCACTTTGTGTGCTTGATAATAAAAGTATAAAACATAGAGTCAAGTCCTCTATTTATAGATTTGAAAAATATTTATTGAAAACAACCTTTAACACATTTAATCGATTATGTTAATGTTAATCGTATGTATTTATATTGAAAACAAGCTTGATTTTAATCGATTAAAAAGTGTGTTGTAATCGATTAAGTTAGTTCTTCAATTAATATTAAAGTGTTTTTAATAGATTATGAAAATAATATAATTGATTATTTTATTTAGAACTTTTAAAACAGTAAAATGGTTCTCTAGTTTAATCAATTATTGTTGAGATAATTGGTTATCCTATTACGAAGTTCATTAAGAATTGTTTAGTTGATTATATAAAACCGTAATCCATTATTTTGATTCAAAAACCTTTTAAAATATTTGTTCCTTCTTTATTAAACATTTTAATTCATTTTAAGTTGTTGTGTGATGATCTTGAGAATATCTTTGTATAAAAGACTTAGAAAACAAATACACAAAAAGTTAAAACACTTTATACAAATCTACAACATCTTCATCATCAAAACATCATCTCTTAGGACATGATCATCTTCAATTTTAACATAAAAAAGATTATTATTGAACTAATTGACATTGATCTTATTTATTTTTAATATTTATATTTATTTAAATTAGCATTGATTAAATCGGCAGCAATATAATATGTCTTTAATATTTATTTAAATCAATGTCGGTTAGACCTATACTAATTTTGTTTATTTTATTATTATTTAAGTTAGCTTCGACTAAGCTGTCACTAATTTATTTGTTATGAATTCATGTATTTTCATGGTAACGAATACAAAACTATAGGTTGTTCTTAATCCAAAGGTCCAAACTTAAAGATAACAATTCTCCTTACTCACAATTTTATCTCTTACTCTTCTATATAAATTTCCTTACATACATCTCCTTCACTTTATACTTATTTCTTTTATTCATATTCATCTTCTTCTTCTTCACCCACACTTATCTTCTTTATCCACACTCATTCCATTCTTCCACTATAATTTTGTTTTTTTTTTGTTTGTGTTTTATTTTTGTTAAAAATGTAGATGTATAAGAAACTTTTTTTTTTTTCAAATTATTGTTAATAGCATCGACCACGTTAACATAAATTAAATTAACATTAAAAATATATTTCATTTAGTTGGTTTAGCATCGACTTAGTTCACTTTAAACTAATTTAAAAATTAATACCAACTTACCTAATACTATTTAAAATCAACTAATAAATTAACATGTTTATAGTATGTGCCCTCAAATCCAATGTTACTGACTATTAATGTCAATTCTTATTTGTTAGTTGTGTAAAAATGGTGTTAAATGTTGCAATAAATTTAGTACACACAAAACTAAATATTTATTAAAATAGATTTAGTTAAATATATATTAAAGATAAAATTAAAAAAGACTGATTTAACATATAAACAATTATACCTATCAACTTCAACACCATAATATTTAGCTTGATTTTAATTTCATTTATTTTCTAATTCTTTTGGTTCCAATTCCATTGACAACCCGTAATATCTATGAATTTGTAAATAGTTAGAAAAACACTTTCAATAAGCCTTAATTATGTGTTTAATTAGCAAATATATTTATCTAGACCGTATTAAAATCAAAGTTCAATAATTGTCGACATAGATACACAATGAAATGGTTGTAAAAGCAGAGCCATTTTCAACTCAAGCTATTTTAACAGAAAATTAAAATTTAATTTTGTATTTATGTTGACGAATTTAATAAAAACCACTCTTCAACCAAAATCAAAATACAAAACAAAACACTCTCCTATTGTGAACTCTTTTCCAAATTTATGAATTAGACTTTAAAAAATCCCAAATTACATACTTGAGTCTAAGAGTAACTAAAGTTTTTTCTTATGAACAAATATTTGGCAAAGATATAATTTAAAATTAACTCTTAGAAGTTCATCAATTACATCCTATTACATGAAAAATAACATATATTAAAATAAAAACAAAAACAAAAGCATAAGCATAAGCATAAGCATAGAAAGACCAAATCATATTCATATTAAGAAACATACGAAATCAAACTCTCTTCAAATATATTAAAGAAAACAAAAGCTAAGGAGTTGATATCTACTTAAAAAAAAAGCCTAAACTAATAACACCAGGTAAGATATTAACCATTTAAAATATATTTTGGCTGAAATAAAATATTCTTTAGCAAATTTTTTGAGTAAAAAGAAAATGAAAATGGGATGAGAAAAAGTTTAAATCTTGATTACATTAACACCACTATTTCTTATTTGCATTCATTCTAATAAATAGGATGTCAAGAGATATTTTTTCTAAAAAATTTCAGTTGTGTGATCTAAGACTATATGCTTTTTAATTTACCATTATAGGTCTTAAATGCACAGTACAGTGCTAGTTGGGTGAAGCATGACATGTCAGTCTTAATTGATAGTACGGTGCCAGTTCAATTGATTTATTACAAGTACAAGATGATCACAAAATATCCTTTCCATCCCTATCTTTTCCTTTGTCAGTAAAATTTTATAACATGTGTAATGTTTTATTTTATTTATTTTTCTAACACTACACTATATCTTTTCCAGTTGTTTTAAAAAATGGTTTAACATTAAATATGCAATATTGTAATATGTAATATTGTTTGACAAGATTTATTATTAAAACAAATAGCATTATCATTGCTTATATAAGTAATGTTAGTGAGAAAAATTATACTTCAAATAAGAGAAATTAATAAATAAATGTTTTAAATATATTAATATAAAGTTAATTATATTTATAAAATTTAGTTAAATATTCGCTTTATTGCATTCAAGCGGATATTTGGGACAAACCTTAAATCTACACAGTACATGAACATCAGATTCACAATATCAAAATAAAAAATAAAAGAAGTAACAATCAATTATGAGTATTATAATAATTTATAAAACGGAAGAAGTAGAAAGTAGAGAATCTTTTCATCTAAGACTTTGCGTATAGGAATTCATATATTTTTTTAATACTTTTTACCTTTAATTAAGATGAAAAATGTTAGAATATTACTTTTTACAGGAACCTGATTTAGTAAATTTATTTATCAAACTCATTCATTAATGTACCTTTTATGATTAATTTATATTAATATAAAATATTTATTAGTTTTTTCAATAATTAATCTATACCTAAAAAATCGATTACCTGTAGGGATTCTTGTCACGTTTATTTTATATGAATTTTTTATTATTGTGTCATACGAAAAATTAAAAGCATTAAAATAATAGAAATTAGTCTGGGATAGCTAAATAAAGAATATAAAAAAAAATATCTCCCCTTTCACTACAGCATTATCACAGTATAATTTAAGTTATTATTCCTTTTGTCAAAGTCAATATTATGAGTTCCATCTCTCTTTGTGGCGAAAGTGGCCACTTAATTTAAGTGCTTACACAACATCATTACTGTTGAAGATGACGTAAATTGCTGCTTATAACACTCGCATGCCGTACGCACAATGAAGCTTTGTAAGTGTGAGGAGACACTTTTTGTTCTTCTATTTCACTCCAAGCCTAGAGAATCATCTGTTATACACATCTTACAAAATAGTATGTTTCTATAATCCAAATTTTCTACTTAGTTAAAAAGTCTAAACAAGTAGTAATCATTTTCTTAACTTCGTTATTTGATTAATCAACAATTACTACTTATGCCTTTGGTATGTTCTTGCAGTACAGGACAACACACCATGAGAAAGATTTGGCTTCTTGTCCTCGTCATGTTCTACCATGGCTTTCCTTCAATGGGAATCAGTTATACAAGACCAACAACTGTTAACGTAGGCGCACTTTTGTCCTTCAATTCAACGGTTGGGAGAGTGGCTAAAGTTGCTATAGAAGCCGCAGTGGATGATGTAAACTCAAATGCAAACATTCTTAACGGAACTACGCTCAAGATTTTAATGTTGGACACCAAATTATCCACTGGGTTCCTAGGAATCGTGGACTGTATGTCCTTCTCAAACACGTTTGTTTTTTTTTTTTTTTTCCCCTCTTCACTTTTGTCCTTTGTTTTTTTTTTTTTTTTGTTTTTTTTTCTCAGCATTT
>Ga0099824_1002188_pt1 | contig 28534 bp, 8 predicted proteins | sample SiratrowhiteBW_FD_76837 | JGI IMG/M metagenome (GOLD analysis project Ga0099824, IMG submission 76837) | Root nodule microbial communities of legume samples collected from California, USA - Siratro white BW | ecosystem: Host-associated > Plants > Roots > Nodule | place: USA: California... | reverse complement strand
TTTTCTCTTTTTATATATATATATATATATATATATATATATATATATATATATATATATATATATATACTTTATTTGCCAACTACCGGCATAAATAATTGAAGGTCACGGTCTGTTTGGAGTAACTCTCGCATTCGGGTTTCCCCACCATAATTTTTTTAAAATTCTTTTGTAAGGCTTAGCTTCTCTTTATTCTATTAATAATCTATAACGACCCTCAATTATTTTTTTGTCTTTTTAAAATTTTAGCAATGCCGTGCTTCATCACATGGTTTGACAATGATTGTTTCCCAAAACCTAATTCCCTTTCATTTTTTCTAAAATAAAATTTTAGTTTTTATAATCTTCAAAACAATTAGTCCAAAAAGGTATATTATCTTTCTTTTCATTTTATAAATAACAAATTTAGCTGCCAACATATATGCATATATATATATATATATATATTATACATTAGATTTCTCAAAGTTAAAGAGTAGGATTTTACTTTAACTTTAACCTTCTATTTCTATGTGCAGAGAGTGAATTGGCTACCTTAACTTTAAAGTTAAAAACAATTAATGAGGAAGTAATGTGGGTGTATTATTGCGTTTTTGTTTCAATTGAACCATGATTGACGATCCTCTTTTAAATACGTGATATATATCCAATTGGGTGGGCCTATGGATTACGAAGGAATCCTGAAAGAAGGACAAGTGGGTAAACAATTCAATGTATAACAGAAAGATAAACAATTCTCATTTTTTAAAAATTACATTTCTTACACATGTAACTAGTGCAATTTTCTTACTCAGGAATTATGTGGAAGTTGTTTAAAATAGAATAATGTACGAGTCTTCACAAATTGGAGAATAAATTGGGATATCTTTTTGGTAGGTGTGTGTTACTTCATTCAGATTTGTTGATTTTTTAAGGTAGAAATTTGCTGTAGGTGTAGAATATTATAATGCCTTGTCATTTTTTTCATATTAAGAAAATGTCCTCATTTTATTTATCGTAAAAATGTTTAGTGAGAAACCCATTTTTTAGTGAAAATAGTAAATATACATCGTATAGATAAAAAAGTAAATGATTATTTAAAAGTAAATTAGTCATATATATAGAGAGAGAGAGAGAGTTTTTTAAGCGTTATATATATATATATATATATATATATATATAAGAATCACTTATCTTAATTATTAAAATGGAAGGTATAAGTTAAAATGCTTATTTAAAAAATTATTTAGTTAAAAATTTGTTAAGCTCTCACATGATCTTCGAATTTTAAAGGATTTATCAAATATAAATAAATAAAATATACACATTTTTGTCCAAAAATAACTTAATTATCATGATATTTTTACTTGAATTATTTTACATATATTTTTATCAACTATTAATTTATTTTTATTATTATTATTATTATTATCATCATCATTATAACTATTATCTCTCATAATTGAATAATGAGAGAAGAGAATATCACAATAATAACAATTATAGTAAAATAATAATAAGAGTTTCATTAATTACCATGACAGTAACAATGATTATAATTATAAGAGTTCTGACTAAACAACATTCTTAAAGAATAATCAATTGAGATATTTAGTCTATATAATCTACATATATCTTATATACATATTTGATTCTTATTATAATAATATGTTTTAATAATTTGATTACTACATGAAGTTTTAATGAACTGTTAAGTAAATATTTTAATATTAAAATTAATAACTCTGGTTTTCATATAAAGATATTCTGACATGATATGTGAATTGCAAATTAAAGTAGTGAGAAGAAGCTTATGAAGAGTAGAGAAACTAAGTAACAGTAATGTGCAGTTTGAAAGCAGTTGCATGACGACAGAACTTTGTGGCTATCCATCGAGGACGCTAATCGTGCACAAGTACAACTCCACCATGCAAACTGCATGCGCACCCAACTGTGTTTAACTTCTAATCAACCACCACCTTGTTTTGTTATTGTTTAAACCTTCACAAACTCAGATTAGGAACAACCAATCAAATCTGTGTCGTATCGTACACACTCACGCACGCATAATCGTACCCGTATTTTCTACAATCTACTACACCAAGTTGTTGCTGACGCCTGACACACAACCACGTACGGATTTATTGTCTTGTCGGATTCTGTGGTGGTGTCGTCAACTTGCAAGTTTAATTTTCGTGTTTCTTCTACAAAAATTTCTATATTTTCTGCCCCCTCTAATCTATGGTGCTAGCTAGCTACCACGACCGACGTAGTAATTCTCTTTTTCAGGGGCACCAGAAGTTGTCTGTTCTTTTCCTTTGTCCCCTGGCTCTTCTGCAACTAACGCCACCTAATATTAAGAATGGTAGAGAAAGGTATTTATATATATATATATAGCAACTAGGATCAAATGGAAGATTTATTAAGAATATCGGCAGTTAGATTTCCTTTACAGAATATGTATATTCAGCAGTAGTTAACTAGTTTAATAGTTTTTGGATAAAACAAATTTTAAGAAGTTTAGATTAAATTTGTATTTTTTAAATGTTTTGTTTGGATGAAATAATTTAAATTTAATAAATTTTAATTATCTTCCAATAACATCAATAATATCGATAACAAAAATAATTAGTATATACATTAATAAAAAAATATCAGCATGTATTAAAAGAATAGAGCCAAATTCACTCGTACAAAAACATATGACAAACAAATCAATGAATAACTTTAGTATATGATGAACAAATAATTTTAACAATGTTAATAAGAAAATAAATTTTATAAATGTTGAATAAAAAAAATACTCTAATTTATATTGATCAAAATCTCATCGTTGTGAATAAAATTATTTATTAATAATGACAAAAAAATAAATTTGTAAATATTCAGAATCTTAATAAATATTGGTTAATAAATATCGTGACCTACATTCTGAATAGATAAAAAAATTATTTTATATCAAATAAAAATAATTTTAATTAACATCATCTATAAAATTGTGTTGGACATTAAAATGATGATGTTAAAACATAAAACTTTTGCTAACGTGAATTGAAAAATAACACTGGTTGGAGGTAGCAAACACTACATTAAAATACAAAATAATATTTCTTTAATGTAGTTAAAAATATATTAATCAACATATATTTCTATCTATTGCATGCAGATAATTTATATGGGTATAAATTATTACATTTTATTTGTAAAATGTAAAATAAACTGTAAGAAATCAAATAAACACAGAGTACTTGTGTAATTATAAAAAAATATATAAAAACAAACCAATAAACATGTGATTTTGCCGAACTCAAAATTTTAGGAGGTTAAAACAAATTAAAAAAAGGGCACTTTTTTAAAATTAATAAAATATTAAAATTATGATATTTTTATTTCAATTTTTTCAAATATTTTATTATGTAAGATTGTCTATTAAATAATTATAATTAATTTTATTTAAAATATATTTTTTCAATTTATAATAAAGACAATAAGTTTAATTTTTGTTGAGACATTATTAATCTTAAATAAAAATTATTAGTTTAAATTTTAAAAAATTCTTTTTAGCTGAAATATTGATACTATAACATTATTTTATATATTATATATTTATTTAAAAAAGAATTTATTATTTTTATATAATTAAGAATATCAATAGATTTATTATTTTTCAATCCGAGTCAAAGGAAGGAATAAGATAAGTAAAAAAGTCAGACAAAAAAAAAAATAAGTGAAAAAGTAAAAAAATGAAAAAACAGATAAATAAATAAAAAGTGAAAGAATGAAAAAAAAAATATAGATATCAATTTGACGATGAAATAGTAAAAAAAATAGAAAATTAAAAAATTTATTAAATAAAATTTATTGACTGTTAAATTTCTTTTAAAATAATATTATTAATTTATTAAAAGAAAGTTTCGAAATTATTATTTATTAAATAATATTTATAGTATTAATATAAATTTAAAGTCATTAAAAATATTATAATACTTATATAAAATTAAAATTAATTAAAATATTTTAATTTTTTAATTAAAATTACTTTATAATATAATTTTTAAAATTAAATATTTTTTAATTTTATAATAATATATTAATATTAAATTTTTTTTAAGACATTTAAAATCTCTAAAACATAAAGCATTGTTTTAGGCACTTAAACCTTGAATCAGTCCTAATTTACCTTTTGCTGTCAGAGAGTTCCCTATGTTTTATTACAATGGTGTGATGTGATTAAAGGCATTTTAACAATCTTTAAGGCAACTACCAGTCCCATTCTCATTTTATTGCCGCCCATACGGGGCCCATAGCAAACCTCCTCCTTATTGCACATTTTAGTTCATATATTTGTACATACATGCAGCAATATTATATATAATATAAGTGGGACCAAATTATAAATGCTACCTATTTTCATTAAATCAAGTTGTATTAATTCCACAGTTAATTAAAATTTTATGGACTATTCTCTTTCCAACCCTTTCTTAACTATACTTCTCATTTTTCCTTTTTCATGCTTATTTTTTACTTTTATATTTTTACCTCTGGTCACAACTTAACAATTAATTTCACCTTTTTTTTTTATTATTTTCAGTTTTAGTCAACTTTTCTTGACACCATCACGAATATTTGGTATCAATTATTTTTTTTTTCATTTTCCTCGATAACAAGTTCAGTAAACTACAACTTTTAAATGATAAAAGATGTCGCTAAAAGTATTTTTATAATAAATTAATAAGATTTAAAAATTGGTTGTAATACTTTAAAAATTAATAAGACTTAAGTGGTTGTAATACTTTAATAAATTTTCTACCATTTAATCAATTTATCTAAATTATATATTAATCTTTCACAATTGTAATATTATCTGATCTCAGGTATAATGTGATCATCAGATATTAAAATAAATATAAATCAAAATAAATACAAACACAAAAAAATATAAGTTAATAATTTAAATTATCTAATATAATTATACGTATACATAATTTGATACATAACAATCAATTCACAATAAGTACCATGTAACTCAAGATATCACATAATATAAACAGACTCAAATTTAGTGTATTGAATAGATTCTGAGATTTGCACCTGTCATACTACTTCCAATTTGTGTGTTTCATCTCATTATCATTAATCTTATATGTCAGGATTAATCCATATTACTATCCTCATCAGCCCGATTCTCATCACATAGTAATATTCACCTATAAGATATCAATAGTTGACCAGATCTTTAAATAATGCACATCCTATTACTTCTCAGCACAGATGTTTACTTTCTTGAAAACACTATGTCTACACAACACATACAATTCATATCATACATCATTAGTTTTCATTCATCTATTCATTCACTTTCGTTCCAATTCTAATAATCTCAAGAAAACTTCACCACTTTATATAATTGTTCAATATCAAATACAATTACTCAATCAATTATCCATAAGGACATATCCAGAATAATACCTATCAAAATCTTATCACAAGTAATACTCAATCCACCAAACAACAATAAAAAGTTCTCACATGCTATTTTCTAACACTATTATTCAAATCAGGTCAATTAATCACATCAAATCAAGATAAACAATCAATCTCATTCAGTGTTCAAAGACCAATCAGATCTGCAAGAAAAACTTTAGCATTGATAATCATATATTATATGATTTAATTCTTATTTAAGTCTTCAATTCTTATTTAAAAGTAACAAAATAGTATAAAAACAAGTTATTAGCTTCCCTTACCTAAAACGATGATCTTTACAACCATTTCTCAAATATTTGACAGAAATACTAATTCAATATTTTAGGGATATAAAATAAGTTATAAGAACAAAACAAAACTAAATTTTAATACAATCTTAATTAAGTTGAGAAAAATATTTTTATCTTACTTTTATTAAGATTGATGACAAAAATTTAAAAAAAAATAAAAATAAATAAATTTTTATAACAAATAAAAATTTATTATATTTAAGATTCTAATAACTTAAAAATGATCTTAAACATCTCAATTACTATAATGTACAGTCATATTATCAAACAGACTATGTATGAAAAATTAGAGAAAAAGGAGAACTTAAAGAGAATGAAAGACAAAAGAAAAAAAAAAAAAAAAGTTAAAGGTGCATGCACCGTGTGTGTTTTTATTTTTGAAAGTTAGTGGGCGTTTCATCTATACTTGCGTTTGTTTTGGTGAGAAATGTTGCTGTATATCCCAACTTTTATTTTTGAAATTTAATCAGCTTTAGAAAACTAATTTCAGAAACATAAGACAACACTTTGGAAACTTATTTCCACAATTACAAAAATGAATTTTAAAATCTAGTTTCTTGAATTAATCAATATACATATTAGCTTGCTAATTTGAAAAAAAAAAGTATTTTAAAAATCTTATTAAAAATGAGTTTTAGTCGTTAATACTAAAATAGTTTTTGTTGTTGGTTGGTTATAATAATACATGTACTTTGAGACTTGTATATAGTTAGATTAAAATTATTCTATATTAATTAAAATTTAAATAGTTCAAACAATATATGATGATAAATATTTTATATAGCAAAATTAAATCAATTCATTTATAGACTAAAATGTTTCAAATTAATTATTAAAATATTTGTTTAGATAATATTAAAATCAGGTTAGTAATATTGAATATCATTATTTACTTATTATAAGACATAATTCAATGATAATAAACACTTATACAAAAATGGCATAGAAGAGATTACAATTTAATATGTTATTAAAATATATCATCCTAATTCATCAATGTAAATTTAAGTATTAAAGTTTATAAAATTATAATCAACCAATTCACTAAGTTTTATCAATTAACTTCTTAATGTATAACTATCCCACATTTTCATCACTAAAAATCAAGTTTAAATTTGAATGTGGTGGTTTCAAAATTAAATAACTAATCATATTATATTTATTTTCAAATTCCATATTCAAACCTAAAAGTACAATTAAAGTTGAAGAACAAACAACTAATCAATGTCATATTAAATAATGTTAAAATGACAGATGAAATAACATTTGAATATTATGAATTAATTAACCAGTGCATGATGTTAATATCTAGTTACATAAGTTTTTTTTTTTCTCAATTTTATTTTATAATAAAATAATAATAGATACATGTGGTTGAGATATTAGTTTCAAACAAGAATTTATGTCAACCTAGTCTTTCCTTATTAATCCGTTCTACAGTGATACGAGTCTATTATGTTACAAATTTATCTGATTTACTTCTAGATCTAAAATTTTTCATAATCATAAAAAGATAATAATATCAATAAGCCATTTCACAAAGTAATAAAAAATATTATAAATAAATGTTTAATGCGACAAATATTTAAAAAATATTATAAACTTTCAATTAATTAATTTCTAGTCAATATTATAAACGAAAAATCAATCCAATGATCAATATGCAAAATCAGATATAGGAAAACAAAACCATAGTTTGAGTCATCAAATAAACCTTTACAAAGTCGTCATAACCCCAATCGCTACTGAGGAGAAACAAATTAATTGTAATAGAAATTGTCCCTGCAAGGGAGAAAATAAAAAAGAAGAAAAGGCACGCATTGAGTTTTAAATACTCTTTTACCTCAAACCACCTTATGCCCAATGTAAACAAGTTGGATTTAATCACATAAGTGTCACCATGCATTTTTTTTCTCAGTTGCTTTCTGGTTCAACATAAATTAGCTAACGTGGAAGTCCAACCTTGTACTCGTGGTAGGAGCAATTACACCTTTGTGGGTGAACCTCTAATTAATTTTTTCTACCAATGTGTTTTTGCACACCTATGTGGACATAACTAAAATTTTGTGAATAAACCAACAATTTTCTCTTTTAGTACACTTCCCACACCCTTCTGAGTTGATCTCTTATACAATTTATATGTCTCTCATACAAATTTAGTTATAACAACATGAAGTTATTTTATGATGAAGGCATGGTGGATAAAAATTAGCAAAAAATTGACTATGTATAGTTGCCACCTAAAATACCAATAAACATCTAAATAAACAAAAATCTTGTACTCATAAAGGACATAAAAAATGACTAACCAATTTCAAAATAATAAGTTCAATCATAACTATAATATAAAAAAGTAGATAAAATAATTAATATTATAATATTACAAAATACATATTATCTTGTGTTTGTATTTTATTTTAGAGAAGAAAATACAAAATTGGTATATCATTTCGTCGACTTATGTGTAATAATTTGTTAACTTACCTATTATTATATATCTGACTTTTATTTGTTGATTTTTGAACATCTCTATATCGACTTCATGTCTTCAATATCTTTAGCTTGACTTCATTCATTCAGTATATTTAGTTTGACTTTATTCTTTAAGCATCACTAGCTTGGTGATCTCATACCTTAAACATCTATAGTTTAAGCTCACACCTTCAATATTTCTATTTTTGATCCACTCATTAACTTCAAACCTCTAAAATCTTTAGCTCAACCTCATGCCTTCAATATCTATAGCTAAACTCATTAAGTATGTTTAACTTAATTTCATGTCCAAAACATCTATAACTTAGTTTTACATTGAGAATTTCTAGTTTGAATTCACATCTTGAACATTTATAGCTTGTTGGATCCACAACTTGAGGCTTTTTTTTGGACTTCATGCCTAAAACATTTATTGCTCAATTTCACGCTTTCAACACACTAGCTCGATCTTGTATCATGAATAATTTTTTTTATTGAAAAGTCAACACACCATATCAACTAAAAAGCTAAACATTGTGTTTTATCTAGTGGTGTAATCCTCACTTAAACTTATAAGGATCCATCAACTTTAAAAAATAATTTTACCAATAAATGCTGTGAAAAATAAAGAATAAAAGATAAAACAAAAAAAAAAGTGAAAAAGATGGAAGAACACTCCTCATTCAAAGAACTAAAAAATAAGTGTAAGATTAACTTATCGCTAAAAAAACTATCCAAGATAAGCACCTAAATTAAAAATATCAAAATCTAAAAAAACTTGAAAATGTCATAAAAACTCTAGTTCTCATTTGCTGAAAATAAATTTCATACCAATAATGACTATATATGAAATTAAACACCTGTCATGAAATTAAAAAATAAAAAAAGGCTAACATAATTAGAAATTACTACCTTCTTTAAGGTAGTGAGAAAAAAGATTAAGAAGTCACAACTATTTTTGTAAAAGTCATAAATGATAATGGATAATTATATATATTAATGACACTTTAAGTTATTTAGAATTAGTTAATAAAACTTAATTATGTTATTTATAAATATACTAAAAACTTATATAAGAACAATGAATGTTTCGAGAATATTCTAAATTATTTTTAGAAAAAAATATTTAATTTCAACAAATCTTAAAACAATAAAAGGTTGTCTTTTAAAAAGGAGCATTATATTTTAAACTATTTTTTTCTATTTTTCTTCTTTAACTCTTATACCCTCTCTCAAAAACCCTCTCTCAAACCTCACTCCTTTTAGTTATACAACCATTATAGTATCATATGAGAATATATGACAAAACCATAAGACATTGTATCAAAATATTCAACTAAATCTGAAAACACGACTAATTAAATATGTAAGGCATTATATCGAATCAAACTATAATAAAACACATAACAATACTATTAGATTATACTAAAAAAAATAGCAACTACTGATACCATGCTCAATGCAATAACACTAAACTATATTATAGAATATAAACATTCATATTAAACAAATACTTATAAAGTATCAGAAAAAATATTAAACAATTTTAAATAAATATAAATAACACTATAATTCATTTCAGAGATCTTATTTAATAACTAATTTTTCAATTTGTTACAAATAATGCAAATTTTTAATAAAAAGTTTAACTAAAATGAGACTTTTATAGCCGGGTCTTATTGAATATAATGAACTGAATTCATAGTTAAGATTATTTCACATTTTGTTAGTTGAAATTTTCTATGATTATTATTTTCAAAATTTCATTTTATTTTATTCTTAGTTATCATTTTATGTCATGGGAATTTCTAAATATCCTAATTTACATCTTGAACTATAATCAAATCTTCCGTAATTGTTTTTTTTCAAATTTTCGTATATTTTATAATTATTTCTTTATGTATACTTTTTAATTATTTTTATTCTTTTAATTGTTATCAATTTTATTATTTAAAAAAACTACTATGAATAAAATTATAAAGTTTATAAAGATAATTTATTCCTGTAATTGTTTTTTACTTACATCTTTACAACTTTAACACAAATTTTAGTAATACTCTTTTTCTTTATTTTAATAGCTATTATAATATTTATTTTTTAATTATGATTAATAAATAAATACTCGTACGCATAAGTGCATATCTGATTATTAGTTATATATAAAAACAATTTTATTTTATAAATGTTTTTTGATATTACTCTTATAAATATAACTGATTTTTATTAATTTATAAAAGGACTTTTCATCATAATTAGTAGTCAATATAATGAAAAGCCAGTTCCTTTTATTTTAAATATATAATTTTTTAAAAGTTAATAAAATATACTTTTATACACTTTTTTATTATTTTAATTCTCAATAAAATATATAATTTTAGCTAATTTAAAGTATAATCCTAATTCATATTTAATATAAATTTAATTTAAAATGATTAAATTTAAATTTAAATCAGGTATGATTAGCATGACGAAAATAATGAATTCTAGACTTTCATAAAAAAAATAAAAAATATTTATTGCTGGGAGCTACCTTGGGCCCAACACTTTCAGTTCCTGCTACAGGACATCCAGTGGATACAAGTTGTATGGGGAAGAATTCAGGGTTTTAATATTTAATCATGAACCATAGTAATTGTAATTATCCCAAAATAAACCCTTACATATAAGGAATAGTGAAAATCTATTGAAATTTGGAAAAATAGAGAGAGGTCTGCAAGATTTACACCAATTTCCTTTGAAGCCAGATTCAGTTGCAATCACGGTGCCATGTCGACGACGCCGGAAGCGGAAGCGGAACCCTCCTCCGATCACATTCACTCGCTTCCGCTAGTCGACCTCCGTCTTCTGTCTCAGCCAGAACTCTACACTCTCTCCCTCTCTGGCGCCACTCACCGCCAACGCCGCGCCAACGAAAACGATTCCGTCATTCCCAAAATTGACCGTTCCAATTTCAACGAATCTGCGGGCAGCCGCAAACAGACCTATTCCAAACTCCGCCTCAACAAGCCCAAACAAAATTCCGCGGTTCCGGCCTCCTCTTCTTTCCACATTCCGGCGCCCGTCGACCAAGAAAACTCCCAAATTATCTCTCTGCTGCAGCAACTCTTTGGCGTTGAGCCTCTCCGCAACGCGCCGCTCCTCGACCATGGCGATGCGGCGGACCGCCAACTGTTTCCAGTCCATGTCGATTTCAAACAACCTCCTCCTTTGTCGGTGTCGTTTCAGAACGTTCCGATTGACGTTATTGATGCTTCTAGTAGGAAGAGGAAGCGCGGGCGGCCCAGGAAGAACGAGAATTCGCTAGTGGTTTTTGAGGAAGAGACCAAGAAGGTTAACGAAGAGGGCAGCGCAGTGACCACTGTCAACGATAGGGGATTTGGTGTGGACGCGGATGGTTTGGATAATGATCCGTTTGGGGAGGAGTTGAAGAGAAGGACCGTAGGGTTGGAGACCGAGCGGCAGTTGTTGGAATTCTTGGAGACTTTGAATGGAGAGTGGGCGAGTCAGAGGAAGAAGAGGCGGATTGTCCAGGCTACTGATCTTGGCGACTTGTTGCCTCCCGGATGGAAGATAGTTATTACCCTTTTGAGGAGGGCAGGTCGTGCTTCTGTTGTTTGTCGCCGTTACGTAAGGTTTTTTCTATTCCTTCTCCTTTTCATTTCATAGACTCTCTGATTACATGCGATTGATTTTGTTCTTTGATTGGTTCTTTAATTCAATGTCTTTATACTTAGAACTATGCTTTCACATTTTGTATGGCTACTTGTTATCGTGTATACTTACAAACTGGGAGGACTGTATAATGCTTCCGAACTAGGTTTTAAATGGTAACTCTAGTAATAGATTGTTGGAGATTTCACGCTAGCAAGATAAGACCAATTTATGGAATATAAGTGGGGCGATCCTTATTTTACAAGTCGGTTTTATAAAGTCAAATTAAGTTTAAACTCACTTCCTAATATGGTATCAGAGTCTATTCTAACAAAGTTTGAGGGACTTATCCGGTCACTATCTACAAATATCTAGTCTCCATGCATGAGTTGAGTAAAGAGATGTGTTGGAAATTTCATATCGACTAAAGATAAGACTAATTCATGATATATAAATGGGGACAATCTTTACCTTACAACTTGGTTTTGTAAGGTTGAGTTAGGTTTAACTTCACTTCTTAAACTGGTTGTATATTGAGACATTGTTGGAAATTGCAGATAAATGAGGTTGATGGGCCGACATTGCGGTTTTGAAAACCTTTACATTGTACTCAAAATCGTGTTGTTGAGAGTTTTTTAGTCTTATTCCGTGTTTCAAGGAAGTGGGTTGAACGATTGAGTTTCTGTACATATCTTTAATTTTATCAACAGTGACTAGTTACCTGCATCAGATTTCAGGTGTTACCTACCTGAATATTTGCCACCTGTCTCTCAACTTCTGATAGACCTTTAGCATTCGGCTAGATTTGCAATTTTGAAAGATTCCTTTTAAAGTCTTGTGGCATTTAACTAGTACGATTAGAAGAGTTTATCAAAATTTAGTGGTATTCAATTGAGACTTTTTATTACAAACAGAAGAAAGATTCAAATTTCGATGGATTATTTTGTAGATTGAGTTATACTTTTCATTAGAATGTATAAATAATACACTCATCTAACTCGCACTCAAATTCTCAAGCCTTATTAGACTTTTTGTTCTCTCATTACCAATAGTTCCTTTCGTTTTGGTTGAAATTTATACATTATTTGGTCATTTTTCCCCATATCCTACATGCCTTATCTACAACCAGGTAAATAGATCTCTAACTTTTTTTTTGCCTTCACCAACTTGTTTGGACTAATTCATTGTGATCATCACTAAGAAAAAATTTAAAAAACGCTTAAAGACTTTGGCTACTTGGGTTATATTTTGTGTTTGGTAAAACACATAAAAGCAATCTTCTATTTTATAGGTATTATGGACCTATTCTACTGTAGAAAAGTCTTATTACACCATTTTCAAACACAATTACGATGATGTGGACCACCATTTTTAATGCTTTTTACCCCTTTCTCATCATGCCTCAATTTGTGTACCTTTTCCACGGCTTTTTTCAATGCACTGCTACGAAGAAATAAAAAATTGATTATAAAAATTCTATTTAAAAGTAATTTACAAATATTTGATTAGTATGATGGGTAAAGAAAAAAGAACTAGAATCAGCTACCGAAAGTTTGGAAACAAATATTCTATCGAAAACATTTTATTGCTCTGTTATCTTTTTCATTGACTTAATGTTTGATAAAAATATCATGGAGTCCTTTCAAATCTTGTAAATCCATAGATCTTATACATTCTTTCTATATAAAAACATTGAAATTCTAACTAAAAAGTCTTGATTGTAAAAGTCTTAAAAAAATCTTATGTCATATAGTCTTACAAAGTTTATAAGATTTTTTTATGTCAAATTAATGTTTTAAATCTATAATCCAATTATACATGTTGTCAGACTAGGATTTGACTGGTGAGTCTGAAGACCTATTTCCTAAATTGTTCCTGAATCATGAATAACAGGAAGATTCACTAGCAATAATGAAAATACTGTCAGAAAGTATTTTAGCATAAAAGCATTAGAAAACATTGGTTTTGACATTGCGTAATTCAGTTGGCTAAGCTACACATATTAATTGTAATTGTACAGGTTCAATTCCTCGCAATTTGCTCCATCCTTTTCGACTACTTTATCCTTTCTCTACCTTTCCCCATTTGAGCCTACCATTGGACCAAAAAGAAAGTGAATTAGCATTATAGTTAAAAAGATTGAAAAAAACTTCAACATAAACCAATATTCATCACAAAAAAAAATATATAGATCATGATTCAAGTCATAACAGTAGTGACAAAAATCAAAACGGGAATGCACAGAACCATTTGTATAACCCAATGTTTAAATAACGCACTATAGCAGTGCTGAGAGGCCCTTTCCCACTATAAGGGGCTGTTTTAGCTGTGAGCAAGCAGACCAAATGACAGGCTTAATGGTGGGTGCTACAGTGTTTGTGTGTTTATTCCAAAAAAAATCCCTCTGATCAGAGACATTAGGGCTTTTTGAAGGGCTATTTTTTGAGTTTAAATGATAAACATGAGTTCGATTTAGAAGATGATGATAATTTCTATCAAGTAAATGTGTATTTGACTGGTACTTACTTGCATGCTTTGTTTAAGACTATGACTTTTTAGTGTTAAATATTAATGTTATTAATTTTTGGTAATTCTTGTCATCTTTTAGACTTTACATACATTATATCTATACCATTATATAAAGAGACACACCATTTGTAACTTCTTTTGGTGTCATCTCTTAATTGGACAATTTTAACCTTTAATAAATAAAAAAATTATTTTTTATTTAATAAAATAAATAATTGGATAGCTTTTCTTTTTTTCAAAATAACTAAATAACTTTTATTTTCAAAATTAACGGCTATATAATTTTTTTAATACTATTTTGACAAAATTATATATATATATATTTTAAATTGTACTATTATTTTTATTTATTATTCATAAAAATAATAAAATCATAAAATTGTATATATTTTAATCTAATAATAATGTGAATACTTGGCCAGTATACTATAAAAAGAATTCAAAGTTGTAGCCTCCCCTGCTATAGACTATCTATGTATATCATTTTTGGAGCTTGCTACTACACTTTGCTCCCTTGGATTTAAAACATCCGCCCAGGCCGTGCGAAAAAGCAAGTCACTAGACGACCGATATGGATGGTTATAAAGCGCAATTTTTGTGATTCAGACAACTCAATGTGTTTCAGCTCCAAAAACTATTGTGGATGTGATCTGAATTACTCTATCTCTGAATTGAGTTGCAAGAATCTTGTCACAAATCTTACAATTCTGATACTTTGAATTTTTAAAGCATGACATTTTTTTGGTGCATGTTATGTTGAAAGCAGAAAAAAATGGAAGTAGGATTTTTTTTTTTCTAGGTTAGAAATATAGAAGGCATGAAGGCACAAGTCTAATTTATGAGAGGAATAGGTGGTTTCCAAAAGGATACATTAATTTAAATACCATTGGCCTATCTCTTCGAACATTGTTTGAGTTTACGACAAAATGCAGAGTACTCATTTTCTTGCCACCAGTCCACTCAACTATTAGAAAAAGTTTCAAGATGTTAAATTGAATTCTAACCAAAAAAGAAGAAAAGTAGAATATTGAATTTATGATTGCATGCAAATTAATCATCTGATTGCCACCAGTCGATTATACTATAGAAAGAGTTTCAAGAATGGTAGTCAATAGCGGTTAGTGACCCAGACTGGCCATCCCCAGAACTGCTATAGCAGGATAGTGGTAGTAGGATTACCACTGTTTTGATGTATATTACATAATGTTTATTATATATATGTGTGCGTGCTGAAAAATAAGGAAAAACACCTACAATTACAAAGGTTATGATTAAGTTTCATAATCAAGAGGTCCAAACAGCAAAGGCAACAAAACAACCAAGTGCCATGTCCAAAACAACCAACCATGAATCACCACTGTAGCTGAACGAAAAAGAAAACCAAGAAGAAAGATGGGTGCAATTCTTGCAGGAAGTTGAATGTCTCGTGGGAAGTTTTGCCAAAAGCACTGTTGAAAATGTCTTGAAGCTGCTCTAAAATGTCACTTGAAGCTGAGAGGCTGAACATCGGAGGGAGTTGTTTGGGAAAGAAAAGTGAAAAAGAAAATAGGGCAAAAAATTGTGGGTTATAGTTTAAAAGGTAAACCTACACTGTCAATGAAATCCTGAATAACAACACTGCTTTTGGGCTGTAATTGTTCCCTTTAGGTTAAACACTACTCGTGTCACACAAAATGGCAGTATTCTTTGCGATTTTAGAAGTGACGGTAGCAACACCAATGTGCGATGCAGCCTTCCCTGTAGAGGGAGTGCCACTCCGCTCTGTACTGGTGTGATAGTGTCACTAACGCGCGCTATTGATTACTATGGTTTCAAGATGGTAAATTAAATTCTCCTTGTGGAAAAATTGGACTAGATTGGCCTTTTCCAAATCAATTGAAAAATAAACTCAGTATTTGTTAAGTTTTTAAGAGAATTCATCTTAAAATTCAAAATATGGAATGGAATTGGTGAAGTTGGTTATTATATGTGGAAAAGGATGGAGAGAGATTAATGATGTGTTGTGTTTGATTGAGATGTTAATATTAACCGTAGGGTTTAATATATAACCATGCACTGGCATATTTTCTTGGGGTTTGGAAAGGGGTGGCTTGTACTTTTTGAATGTGTTCTGGAGTCAAAACGTTTCTGTATATCAATATACTTTTTTTTTTATATTCTCTGTTAATATTTGGCCTTCTTTGGAGGTATGTTTTGTCTTCAGTATCTGTTTAATGTATTTGAGCGAATATTATCTAGTCTTCTATTGTGAAAGAAGAGCTGCAGATATTCCTTGTTTGCTGAAAAATGTTATTATTGATTTGGTTGCATCCTAATATATCCCTTTATATTTTTTTTTGTTTTACTGTTGGTGTTCTCCATGGTTTTTAAGTTCAAAATAATAAATAAAAATTAGAAAATGTTTAAAATAGGAGACACATATTTGAATCATGAAGGCTTCAAATTTATTTTGCGATCTGTATTCTTAATTGATATATTTTTGAAAATGAATGTTATAGCACTAATAGAAGTCAAATATAGATATGGGTATGGGAAAGACATGTGTTTGCCATATATTTTAGGCTGAGGGAAGTTGAGTGGGTTGAGTTATTCAAAAAAGGATCCTGTCTTTGCTCCGTCCCAGGGAGAGATGTTTGGGACCTTTGTGTGTGCCTTTGGGCTTTGATGGTATTTTCTTTTGGTTTTAGTAAAAAATATTTATTATCCATTTTCGAGTTAGTGGGCTTTTATTTTGGCATCCATGATTTTTTCAGAATACCTTCTTAATTCATCCAGGTTAATGTGAAGTTTATACGTGTTGTGGTTTTTGCACTATTGGTCATCATAGTAATGAATCATAAAAGTACTGGTTTTGATTTTCACTTTATTCAAATTATGCGAATATTTTCTACCTTTTTTCTTAGCCTTATGATCTCTGAATTATATGGACTGCAGTGCTTTGGCATTTCAATTTTTCTATTCCTGCAGATGTTGCAATTTCTCTTAAACTACTTGTTTTCTCCTACATTCTTAGTAATATTTAGAATGATATCATTTTCTTTTTTGGTTCTAAGACATCCTTTATTAATTTTTCCCCTTGAGAAAATTTATTTTATTTATTTACTCACTCAAACATGAAATCCCTATCAATCCCATCCTTCTTATTTCACTGTAATTCTGTTAACATAAAAAGCTCATGAGATATGACACCATTTCACCTAAAAAAGCTGCATTTTTTTGTTAAAAGGATAAAAAAGTACGGAGAGATTAAAACATTTGGGAATTTGAAGTTTAAGATTAAAATGATAAAATTAATCCTTAAGGAACGATGTTGCTTTTAAGTATTTTCTCTTATGACTTGTTAAGGATGTGGATATTTACTTGTAGCAGATGTAACCTAAATTCTAGTGGTTCAAATTTTTACTTATATTAAACTGTTGCTTTCTTGTAGACATTACTGTTATTTACACTTGATTCTTACGTTCTCTAATTTGATTCCAATCAGTCCCGGTGGGCACCAGTTTGAGTCTTGCAAAGAAGCTTCTGCATACTTGCTTTCTGTTTCTGGTGTTCAAGATAAGGGCCATTTAAAATCTAGTTACACTGATGATGGTGCTCAGCAATTGTCCAGTAGTATGAACATGGCATCTGAAAGTGTAAGCTAATATATTAACGTTTCATTTATTTATTTTTTTCAATTCCAATAATGAAACGAACTGCTTAAGTTTTTTTAACATGCACAGAGTGCTGGTCATGTCCCTACTGGAGACACGAAGATTGATGCCAATGCAAATTATTTGACTTTACCTGGTGCATCTATCCACTCTGGTCTGGAGAAGCAGGCCCCAATATCATCATCAATTGGGAGTGAAAATTTCAATAGTGATCTGGCTTTGGGTTGTAAATTAGGAGATGCTAGTGAAGATTTTAGAGGCTTTGACCATCAAGCGGAAGATAAAAAACTGCTGGAGGCTGATAAGAATGATGGAAGTTCAGTTCAGGGATGTTCTCACGTGAATGATAGAGTTTGTAACGTAGGCAGTGAGAAGTTGGTTGGTGCTATTGAGTCTACTGATACTGCATGCAATCTTTATATTCCTTTAGTTTTGTCAACTCCTTTCTCCAATAATAGTAGTGACAATGGTCAAATTTCAGAGGATATAAATACTGCCACATGCATAAAAGGGAGCATTAGTGATTTTGCTAGTCAGGATAAAAATACTGGACGCCCTGAAGCCTTTCCCTGTGGAGTTGACAACAATGGGATTGGGCTTTCTGTGAAATTTGTAGAAGAGAACGCTCAGAAAATAAGTTTTGATAGCAGCATACTGGCTCCAAATTCTGAGGGAAAAATATTTGCTGGTAAAAATTTAGGGGATAGAAATCTTATCAGTTCACAGGAGGATATGGAGAATAGAGATGAAAAGGTCATTAATGATGACAAACAACTAATTGTGTGTAGCACAGACCAGGCTGAATTTAAAGACGTTTCTAATGATGTTAAGCTGCAGAGTAGTTCTGAGGATTGTTCACTTGTCTCATCTCATTGTGAACTTAAACATACATCACTAAGTAATATGGACAAGACACAGACTTCCGAGTTGAAGGACTCTGCTGAGATGGACAAGATACAGACTTCCGAGTTGAAGGACTCTGCTGAGGAAAATATTTTTGACAGTGATCTATTTAGCTCATCTATTGATGAAAGAACATGTGTTCACACTGGTTACATTAGTAATGTTTCTTTTAGCTCTTGCACACAAGATGCATCTGAGTTTGGTGGATTTGATTTTGCTTCTGATCTTAAGTTAACTAAGGATGCTAATGCTAATCATATTCTTTCTAATGAGGATGCTGTGACGGGATGTTTACAGGAAAGGAGTTCCTTGAATGACCAAAATAGCATGATGGACAATCTGTTGCACAAAAGTTCTGAAAGTAACTTATTTGCTCTAACTGCTAATCAACACCCTTCTGCTTTCCATGATAATGTGAATGATATCTGTGATGGAACCTTTGATGCACTAAAAGCTGTTGATGCTGGATACGTGGAGCCTCAGTTGGACATTGTTTCTTGCAGCAATATTGCTGTAGATGCATATACTACTGCAAGCATTGTGCAGGAAAACTCACAAGGATGTGTATCTGTTCCTCTTGGTGGAAGTATATTAAACTTTGAGAACAAAAGTGATGATGGTGTTAATAAATCAAATAAGTCTTGCTTATCAGAAAAGGCTCAGAATGAAGTTGAAATATTCCAAACTGACTCTATGGGTCTACCCAAATTTCTTTAGCAGTTCTTCGATAGATTCAGATGCAGATGTGGTGACACATGCATGCAGCGGAGGAAATATTTTCTTTAATAAAACCTGTATGATAGATTTGCTGAGTGTGCTGGTAACCACAAGGCTCTGCTACTGTATATATTTTCGATTTCCCATTGAAGATGATAAGCTAGAACAGGTAATGATTATATTTACATTATAATAAATTATTCTCTGCTTAAGTTATTTCTCCATTTGTGCCTTTCTGGTCATAGTGATTTTGGAATTCGTGATGAAATTTAATAATGGCAGATGTTTTATTTTAATCCTAATACAGGAATATTAGGAATAAATACTTAAGACGTGGATGTATTTTGTTAAAGAGACACGATTGGTTAAGATTGTTTTCGGAGTTGATACCCTTGTGCTATGAGCTATTGCCTAAACATCTTTTGCCTTGTCACCGATGATGGCATTGGGTATATATAGAAAATGCGTAATGATGAAGCAGGTTAAACCACTAATCAATGGTTTTGAGTTTTAAGGCCCTTTGCATTAAGAACATGGAAATGCCATGCTCTAGCCAATTGCAAGAATGAATATCAATCATAAATAACTATAATTACACTTGTATTAATCAATTACGTGTAATTTTGTAAATTTGATCAGTTTCTTGCATCTTTTTTATTGTGAGAATAGAATAGTTAAAACAGTTAAGCCAAAGACTGGATTTTACCATCACCTTGTTTCAATGTCAACATTTTAAAATATCTAGCGTTGAAAACGGCTGTGCAAAAGTCAATACTTTATTTTGGTATGTATTAGCTCAATTTGAAGAGATTTGTTTAAGAAACGTTAAGTGAATTATCTGTTGTCTATACTGTATATTTTTTCTTGTTCTCTGGTTGCATGCTTTTCCTTTGCAGCTGATGACTTTCTAGGGTTCTGATTTTGCTTTTATTTTGGGACAAAACAGATAATTGCTTGAAGGCAGCATTATTTTGTGGATAGATTCAGCTGGTCGTGCCGTGGCTTCTTCAATCCAGAGGTTATTTTGCAGCTCTGGTGTGATGCTTTGCTTGCTTCTTGCCAGAGCTCAGAAACCATTTTTATTTTTCAAGGCAAATTTACTTTAGGTCGATTTTAGCTCAACATTTTTTTAACATCTGGTAGACTGGTATACTGAAATCGAATTTTAGGTAGGTCCTTCAAATGAAGGAACTAGTTTTCTCCTTAATTTTTTGAAAGAGAAATACCAAAATTATCTGGTGATTTTCGTCTTTCATACGTGGATCGCTCTTTGCATAACCATTATTGCTCCTCTTATGTCCAATAGGTACTTCCTAGTTTATTTTTCTTTCTCGTGCCGTCTCATGTGTTTTTTCTAGAATTTCTGTGCTATTGCACCCTGGTTAGTACATCCCTGCTCTTAGCAGAAGGACTTTTTTCCCTTGATTTTTTACATGATCGGCCGGATGTTCTTGTATTCGAGCATTAATTATAAAATGAGGCTTGCTGAACTATTTTTTGGTTGCATGCTCCATGATGGGCAGGTGAGTTTATATCCGTTAGATATACAGAGCAATATTCATGGATGCTTAATAACGCTCTAAATAATTAGTAGCATCATTAATTATTAATCATTGTAAACGAAACCCTAAATAAATGGGAAACATTGGTTGAGTTTTCTTGCATAATTTGAATAAGACAGAGAAAACTCTAACGCTGCTTACCACCGCTTTTTGGCACAATTTTGTCAATAGCAATGTGCTGTCCTTGACAGTTTATAGATTTCATTATGTATGTATGATGAAGAGAATAAGTTTTTGACACGCTTTTCGTTCAGAGGAGAGATCTGGTCAGTTTGTAACCATCACGGCGTAAGGTTGACTTGCTGAGAGGGTGAGACCAATTTGTTCATTTCAAGGTTTCACTGTATTGGAACAGAACCGTGGTTCGTAGTCAATCATGGAGTACACACGCAAAAACCTTGGGCAAGAGTTATTAGATGGGGTCTTGGAGTATAGTGGAAGATTTCAATTCATATCTCTGTGACCATGTGAGGATAACGAGTATCCTTCCGTGAGAAGGATGGAAGATTGTCGAGCAGTTTTTTTTTTATGTATTGCAAATTATTGGATGGCGATTTTCTGGGTGTTGCTGCTGCATATACGTGGCACAGATGCAACATTTTGCAGAGGTTAGACATACTTCTCGTAAAATGAAATGGAGATTGCTTTTTCTCAAGCCATTCGCTCCCTTTTAAATTAGATTATTTCCACTTTTACTGTAGTTTGTTACAGAGAAATCTCTTGACAGAAGGTAAAAGATCTTTTAGTTTTTTAGTGGCTTCCTTCTCTCATTGAACTTTCTCAGATTTCTACTCAACCTCTTGGAACAACTCTGGAATAATAATCTCTTACTACTTCAGCTTAGGGCCTAGAATAAAGAGGTTTAGTTAATACCTTCTAAAGGAAGAGAATACCTTCTATTTTAATTTTGTAAAGTTAGATGATAATACTTGTAGAATCACCATTTGGTATGGCCTACTTCACCTCCGATGGATGTCTACTACAACCATTACTTATGGCCACAACAACCACAGTCGTGGCCACACCACCACCCCAAACGATCCCCAGTGTCATCCGAACAAACATTTATATTATCCTTGACAACAACCACAACTATCACCGCTGCCGCCATCAGAATCAACAGAGTGGCCACCACAACAGTCGCTGTCACAAGTAAATTTTCCTCCGCAAACCCCATGGTCCTCCCCCCAATTCCCATACCACCCTTTCCGGTCCCCTACCACTTTATGAGTCGCCATCATCGTGGTGGCAAGCAGAACCAACTTTCCCTACGCAATACCATCGCTTCGCCCTTGTGAAAATCCTTCACCACACATCCTAGTTAATGGTTTAATATTTCTTTTCCCAACCTTGTGTTTGTACAAATTGTTTCCAACATTTTTCGTTACAGTTATAGTTAATGAGTTTATTCTCAAACAACTTTAGTAGCAAACGATCAGAAAAACTGAAGATCTGGGTAATATCTAGTTCTTATCATCACTCACGCCAAACTTATAAATTTTTTTGGTGAAATCAAATACTTAGTTAACTATTTGAAAATGAAGTATCTATTTAGGTTGTTGTCTAACTTTGGTTTAGTCTATGATGAGATCCTTCCATAAGGTGTGATCAATTCCTTTGGAAAAATGAAAAGAATGACAAGCGTATGAATCTTATTTCTACAGATGAAGTTTGTAATGTGAAAGTTAAAGGTAGATGGGTGAATTGGGCTTTTATCTTGAAGGTCGTTGAAGTTTAATCTCTAGTTAAACAATGTCCTGTGTGAGTGGTAAAAGGAAAACATAAATGTGGTTTCAGTGTTATTCTTGCTCGACGTGACTCAAATGTTTACACTGTTATGGTTGTCTTAACTTCAAGAATTTCAGTTGAATATTATTTTTCTTAAAATCTAATGGTTCTAATAAGTAACTAATTTTAACCATTAAATTTTAAAGAATGAATGGTGAGATATTAGTTGTCTAGTTATTGAATTAATTGATTTATATTGTTTTTATACGAGAATGAAAAAATATATTAACTATTAAATTAATAGATAAAATGAAAGCCACAAAAATCAAGAAAGAAAACGCTTTATAAGTAAACCATTATCATTATTATCTAAAATACATGTAATAAATAAATAAATGTTATCATCTTAAGAAATTAATAAAAAAAATTATATTTAAATTTTATATATTATTATTTTTTAAATATTAACATAGGGCATGTATTAATTGGTGGTTTGTTCAAGTCTTACATATATTAATTTTATGATTTTATGAAGTGAAATTATATATTAATTGATGCATAAGGCGTAGACTGTAATAGATATTCTCATATCTGTGAATCGTAACCAAAAAAATCTTATCGTGTTTTGAACCCACCACGTGCTTGATATTCATACATCGGAATAAAATTTTCTGAGCTGCAAGATACCTATTAATCTAAGAAGATAAAACTAAATCTTGCATTGACATTAATAAGAGAAAAGGTAAAATTGACTTGTTTAAATTATGATCATAAAATTAACAATCATAGTTAATTTTCGAATTTTGTTAAATATCTATGATTTTAAATAGTTAATTATGCATTTAATATCGTAAAAGGCATTGTTCTTACTGATAGGATGAACTCGAAAATTATAAGTAGAAATAATAATGAAAGAAAGGGAAGTGGTTGAAGCGTGGAACGCAAAGGCGATGAAGGAAAGAAGAAGAGTTAGGGTTGTGTCATCTGATTGGTCTGATTCTGATTCAGGTGTGAGTGTGCCAAAACCTAAATGGTAATGCCATTCCCATTGCCACCACCATCACCGATCACTCTCCTCTCTCTTCCTAATTAAAACAAAATAACAAAATTAAAATAAAGAAAAAAGCGTCCACTAAGGTTGAGGCACGTCACCCATCTCTCCCTTCCCCTCGCTCATCTCAAATCCATGCTTACGAATTAGGGTTTCCATTTGGATTTGCTTCTTCTGCTCTGTTCTGCTCTGCTCTGCTCTGTTCTGTTCTGCTCACTCCCTGCAAGGGAAACGGGGAAAGGGAAAGGGATAAGGATGAGGGTTTGGGGATCGGAGATTGTCTTCGCCATGTTGCTCTGTGGGACCCTCACTTCCACAGCTCAACCGCATCACCGTCATCATCATCACCATAGGGTTTCTCTCACCACCACCACAGTCTGTCCCGTTCACTCCCTTCTCGATTTCGTCTTAGGGTTTCCAGATTCCACCTGCCCTCTTCCCGATTCTCTTGGATCCATTGCCGTCACCGAGGTAATTCTTCCTCTATCCCTTTCTTTCCCTTCTAATGTATTATTATATTTTTCCAATTACAATTTTTTTCTCTAAATATTGAATTTTTTTCTCTAAATATTGAAGCTTTACATTGCTTATGTGCAGGGAGATGAGGTTTCTTTGCAGAAGGCGCTGAATATGGTTCACAAGAATAATCACGAGTATGTGGCTGTACTCTTCTATGCGTCGTGGTGCCCTTTCTCGCGTGTGTTTAGACCGGTGTTCTCCGTCCTCTCTGCATTGCACCCTTCCATTCCTCATTTTGCTATTGAAGAATCCTCGGTTAGGCCCAGGTTTGTATAATGCGTTTTTGTTTCAATTTTTTTTTTCTTTTGTTTGTGTATTCTTTCAATTGAGTGCCTGTGCGATTCTTGCAGCATACTGTCCAAATATGGTGTCCACGGTTTCCCTACGCTGTTCATTTTGAATTCTACCATGCGGGTTCGGTATCATGGGTCTCGGACACTTGCTTCGCTCGTTGGTTTCTACAATGATGTTACCGGTGAGGCACACTGTTCTTTGATCACTCCTTATCCATGCATTGGGATTTCTGTGCTGTGTTCTAATGTACATGCAACTTTTAATTGTGATTCGCACATGTTAACTCGTTCAATTCACAATGGAGTTTTAATTAAATTTGATCATAGTGATTAATCCGTATGTAAAGCTTCCAAAACCTACACCCAAGCATAAACATGATTACAATAAAATCTGATTTCAGAACATGATCCCGTAGAAAATTGGACAGATTTGTTTGACACAAAATAAGATAGGTTGTATTGAATTAGTTGAATCATCTAGATTGGTTGGTTTTGGTTTAAAGATTAAATTTTGATATTTAATCATTGGCATACTTTGGCTGTGGCTTATTGTCCTGTACTGCATTAAAAGAATCTGTAAATTTTAATACCGTCTCTTTCACAAGAAAGCGGTAAGCCTCTGTGGCTTGAGGGTCTGGGGGAATAAAAAGTCAACATGCAATAGAAGAACCCGTAAGCACGTTAAAATACAAGGGAATTTTAAATCCTATGTGGCTAGACCAAGAGACCACAGTACAATTTGATTGTTGACAGACTTTGGCCATGCCTTATTTAGTCCTTTACTACAATCAAGTTATGACTGTGTATTCACTTGAAGGGAAACTGTTACATTGCAGCTTGGGAGTGTAGGGGCATGGAAGCCCACTTAGTTAGAAACTGAACGGAGTATTCCAAAATCAGGAGTTTTAAATTGCAAGGGACGTGGTCAAGCGCATAGGCCATGGTGTACCCTGATTCAAACTTGGATTTTCTTGTTCAAAGAAGAATAAGTTAGCAAATATAAACACTAAAAAACACATCATGATGCTACTCTCAACCATGGTGGTTCTGAGATTGAAGAAGCCATGGTTACGTGGTGGTTGTGGCCCTAGAGGTTTGATAAGGTGTTACTTGTATTTAGCAAGGAAGATGGTATTTAATGTGATAATGTGTCGAAAATGTTGTGTTGAGTTGTTGAGTTCTTAAGAGAATCTCCATTGCAGGAGTTATACACTGAGTCGTAAGATTAAGATATGGGTCTTATAACATCTCCCCATTGGAGTATGTTGACATGGCATAAAAAATAAGAATCAAGGTCTTAAATAAAACCGAGTTATAAGAATAAAAAATATTTTTGTCAACGACCAAATAAAACATTAATGGCAGTGTGGGTCTAAGACCCTTGCATTGGAGTAAAAATTACAAAAAGGTCTTAAAAGTCATGCAGCACAGTGGAAACCACAAAAATTAAATTAAGACCTCATAGAATGAGTCCTGCAATAGAGACGTTGTATGATCCAATTCGTGGTTGCAAGATTTTGGTTTTTAAATGCAATTTTTGAAACAAAATGCATTGGAAAAAATAGAACTGAAATGACTTTTACATTCATTTATAAAAATTTAGTTTTTAGTTTTAGATAAGCATAGTCATGCTATCTTGATACGATCCTTCCCATTGTTGTCACCACAACAACCGCACCAACACCACCTCTACCACTGTCATCATCATTATTGTTATTGTTGCTACTAACATTAACAATGTCCGACACATCGTCACTACATTTATTAACACCTTTTTTGTTGTCATCAAACTAAAATTTTGGAACCACAAACTAACTGTTAAAACTAAAAGTCATCCCAATCTAAAGAAACCAGAGATTGATTGTAGTTTTTAAATTTTTTGAAACTTTCAATTAAAAACAATCCTTAACGTGACCAAAGAGAGGGTTGAAGAGGTTGTGGATTTTAAAACTATGCTCTTAGCGGTAGGAAATTTAGAGTCTTTATTTTTGGTTAAAAACCCCTATGAAAATTCCTAGCATTTTCAAAGTTCTTTCTAATATCCAGGTGAAGCATTTTGTAGTAAATCATTTTAGTTGTCCCAATAAATACAATACCTCTTTTAAATTGTTTGTTAAAAAACCAAAATCTTGTAATCCTGTTATGCTGTAGCACATTTTTTCCTTTTTTTTTTTTTTTTTGTTTTGCAGTATGGCATTTTGTTTTCCTTATTTTCTTGTATTTAGTTCATATTTGGCTGTCATTGTAGGGATTAGGATTGATTCACTTGATCAACTATCACTTGAGAAAATTGGTCGTTCTTCCACTGATAAAACTCATGGTAACACCGAGCCAGAAAGCTGTCCGTTTTCATGGGCTAGATCTCCAGAAAATTTACTGCGGCAGGAAACGTATTTGGCTCTGGCCACTACGTTTGTGGTTTTGAGATTACTATACTCTTTTTTTCCTACGCTACTTATATGTATTCAATTTGCTTGGAGAAGGGTCATCCAAAATATTAGATTAGGGAGCTTGCTGGAGCATCCTTTGATTTATTTGAAGCGGCTAATACAGTCATTTAACTGTTTGAAAGAGCCGTGCAAGAGAAGTAATCTGCAGGAAGGAGCAATGAATGCTAGAGCATGGGCATCCAAGTCCCTTGCCACCGTTTCAATAGGAGAGGAAAGTAGCAGCCGCGGGATGCACCAGTGAGTTGATTGTACTGAGCGGATTTCTTTGAAATATTGGAGATTTGAATATATCCTATGAAAGACTTGGCTGCAAGTTATGCCATGTACTTTTGTTTCAGGATCTTCTTCTCACCCTTGGATCTTGTGCTTAGTGAGGTCAATTATGTTACTGAATAATGTAATCGACCCTTATATGTCCCATATGATCAAGAAATACTTCATTCAGCGTTCTTGAAGATTGAGACTTCAATGTGTATAGTTTAAATGTAGCAACTCGAGCTGAAATCTGCAATTCTTTGACTTGTAGGTTTTCTTGAAGATCAAATCTTTTGATCGTCAGTTCATAAATTTATTTTTGTTGGGAATGAAATGATTGTAAATCCCGCATAATACTTATTTTGGTGCATTGTTGATGTACCGGTGCGTGTTATTTGTAGTTCAAAAATAATAAGATTGGATTAAAATGTCATATATGGAAGTGATTTACATCAGAATCTTCAGTATTCTATTTGAAATCTTTCATCAGGAGAAATGATTGATCCTTACGAACAGAGACTGAACCTGATTTAGAGAGATTAGGAAGACTTCTTAAACTGATCAGCACACTGAAAAAGCTTTTGCATTTAGTGAAGTTCCTGCAAGTTTATATCATTGTATAATTTTATGATGATTGCTCTCCATATTGGAATAAAGAGAATTCTTGATGAAATAAAATTTTACCATTTTAAGATAAGTTTCCTTATTTAGGTTTTGTAAGAGTCTGTGCTTCATTGGAAATATCGTTCGCCTTTAAGTGAAATTTATATTAACCAGGAAAAAAAAAAGTTAAAAAAAATCAAATTTAATTAACCGTCATTTTCAGGTTGCTTCCAGTGCTAGAATTAATAATAGTTAATTTTACAATGGTTGCAGGTTGGTTTGTTTCAGAATATATATATATATATATATATATATATATATATATATATATATATATATATATATATATATATTATATATATATATATATATATATATATATATATATATAT